>Ga0256405_10001668_pt1 | contig 58497 bp, 47 predicted proteins | sample RumenRJG_02DNA_FD_189096 | JGI IMG/M metagenome (GOLD analysis project Ga0256405, IMG submission 189096) | Bovine rumen microbial communities from Lethbridge, Alberta, Canada - RJG_02 | ecosystem: Host-associated > Mammals > Digestive system > Stomach > Rumen | place: Canada: Alberta... | reverse complement strand
CCCAACCTCCCGCATGCCGATTCAAACTTATGTCACCCCGTTCAAACAGGACGTCGTGGATGAATTGATTTCTCGTGAACTTGCTCGCAATGGACAGGTCTTCTATCTCCATAATGTTGTTGAAACCATTTATTCCACTGCTTCATTAATCGCGAACCGAATCCCTCTTGCTTCTGTCGGTGTGGTTCATGGCCAAATGCCCAAAGAAGAGATCGAGGAGGTCATGGAACAGTTCTATAACAACGAGATTAACGTTTTGGTGTGCACTTCCATCGTAGAAAACGGCATTGATATTCCGAATGCGAATATGTTGATCGTTGAGAATGCGGATAAATTCGGTTTATCTCAGCTTTATCAGATCAAAGGCCGTGTTGGACGTGGCAATCGCATCGCCTATGCCTATCTAACTTATCGCGAGCATAAGAAAATGAACGACGATGCCCGTAAACGTTTGCAAGCGATCCAGGAATTCACGGAATTTGGATCCGGCTATAAAATCGCTCAACGTGACTTGCTCATTCGCGGTGCAGGAGACATCCTCGGACCAGAGCAAGCGGGCTTCATTGATTCGGTTGGTTTAGACCTCTATTTGAAACTTTTGAATGAAGCGGTCACCGAACGCAAAACCGGTGTTTTGAATCAAGAACCAGCACCGAAAAAGTTATTTACAATCGACGCTTATATTCCAGGCGAATACGCCTCTAAATCCGATAAGATTCAACTCTATCAGGAATTAGATGGCATCAAAAATGAGCAGGATTTGCAGGGTTTTATCAGAAAAATCAACGATATTTACGGCAAAATCCCTGAGGAAGTATCCCTTCTTGTAAACAAGAAAAGATGCGACCTTTATATGGAAATGGAAGAGTTCGATACGATTGAAGAAATCGATGGAGCGATCCTTGTTTGCTTGTCATCTTCCGTAGGCAGAATCAATGGCATTGGGAACGAATTGTTTGACGTTCTAGTGCCCTACCTTGCCACCCTCCATGCCTCCTTCGTTAATCGCCAGATTCGTTACAAATTTGATAAGAAGGGCGATTGGCTGAAAACCATCTATGAGGTCTTGAAGAAGACCCATGAGGTTTATGCCCGCAGGATGGAACTATTAAAAGACTAAGTCTTTTCTTTTGCTTTTGAGCGATTTTTCTATACACTATTAATATGCGATTAGATAAGTTCCTGAAAGTCTCACGTTTAGTGAAACGCAGAGAGGTTGCAAAACAGCTTTGCGACGATGCTGATGTGATGATCAATGGCAAGGTTGGTAAGCCTTCTACCGAAGTTTCGGTAGGTGACACCTTGGTTTTAAAGCTCGGAAAGCATAAAATTACTGTATCAGTAATTACGATTAAACCATACGCGAACAAATCCGACGCCCAGGAATGCTACGAACTCGTGTCTGATGAAATCGTTGGAGGCAACACTTATGCTGAATTATAAATTCGATAAAGATGGCGTTTATGTCGTACCATGTACCTATGGCCATGACTCCATGGCTTTGGTTGATATGATGCAGAAAGAAGGCATCAAGCCAATCATCGCAGCGATCAACTACAATAAGTACCACCGCACCCCGGCGGATTATGAAGCGCTTGGCAATTACTGCAAAGAACATGGACTGATTTATGAATATCTCAGCACCGACGAACTGAATGAAGAAGCGCAACACGTCGACGGTGACGATTTCGTCGAATGGGCAAGGAAAGTCCGTTATGACTTCTTCCAGCAGATCTATGAGAAATATCACGCGGATGCATTGGTCTTAGCCCACCAGCAAGATGACATCATCGAAGCCTATTTAGATCAAAAAGAGCGCAAAACCAAGGCGAATTCTTATGAATTCAGTACCGTGTCTTCCTATAATGGCATGCTTGTCGTCCGTCCATTGCTCGCCTTCTCTAGCCAAGACTTGCAAGATTATGACGATGAGAATCACGTCCCCTACTCTGCCGAAGGCGATGCTTACGAGACCGAACATACCCTCAGCCACACCCGCAGGCAGATCATCTCGAAATTATCCGAAGCTGAACGTGAACGCCTCATGGAAGAGATGCACTTTGTCAATGATGACAGCGTACGCATCATCGATTCGTTGAATACCTCGATCGATGAAGGTGAAGAGCTTGAGATCAGGGTTCTGTTCTCGTTAACCCATAATGAATTCGCATCCACGATCACCAAGTTCGTCCAAAGATATTCATCTAAAGTAAAATTGACCCCGATGACGATCGCCAAGATCCGTGAATTCATGATTGACGGCACGCCTACCGAAGTGTTCAAACTTGCAGACGATGTATTCCTTATTAAGGAATATGACCTTGTTACCATCGGTCAAAACTTCGATTCGCTGCCCTATTCTTATACCCTTGAGGCTCCGGGCGTCTTGCATACCGATCAATTCGACCTCGACTTCTCCATGGGTGCCGAAGACCGTAAGATTCATGCGGATGATTACCCATTGACCATCCGTTCTGCAATCCCAACTGACTTCTGCGTTGTCGATTCTTACCTGCAGCAAGTTCGTTCCTTGTTCAAGATTTGGGAAATGCCAAACCGTCTACGTAACGTATGGCCGATCTTCTTGAACAAAGATGGCAAGATCATCTATGTTCCAAGGTATCGTGTCGGATTCTCCGAATACCATACATCGGTATTGAAGATTCATTTGAAAGAAGACGAACGGTAATAGCGCATAATATTTGACAAAATGACGCGATGCCGTATTGTTACTAAGCCTTTAGGCTTATATAGCCTGTTTTTAAGGAGGAAAAAACATGAATGATAGCAATCAACAACCACCAAACAATCGCGGCCCCAGAAGAAGGAGCCTGCTTTCATATATCATTACCTATGGCTTAATGGCAGCTGCCGTTGGCCTTTTCGTCTGGTTCATCGTTTCTCGTTTCATCGGCCAGCCAGACAATTGGGCTGAAACCCACCTTGATTCCTACATTGGTTTGACTTATGAAAAACCTGCCGGTGCGACCGAATATGAAATCAAAGGTCTAAGCTACGAAGAATATGCCGCTGGCAGAACCAAAGACGGCAATGTCGCGATTCAGAACGCGGTTGTAACTCAAAGTTACAAAGCCGTTAATGTTACTGGTCAATATATTGTTTATGATCAGAAAACCGGCAGAGAGGCATATGGCAAATATAAAGTCCGTGTCGAAGAAGATCGCTGGAACAATGCCTTCACCGTGATTATGGAAGACGGCTCTTCTATTGAGCATGCTTCTTACCATACGTTATTTGAAATGCGTATCAAGCAGGGCAGAACCTATGCGGAAACCCATAATATGTCGAATATGGTCTCCGCTTACTATGTAAGCGTTGAAGATGGGTTTGAGGTTACCTGGTGGGATACTTGGGGACCAACCATTATCACAACGGGTATCACGTTATTGCTCTTTATCTTCATTTTCAGCCGTTTGATTAGCGCTTCTGGCGGTTCCCAAGGCGGCATCATGAGCTTTAATAAGTCTCCTGCAAGACGTGCAGAGAACACCAAAGTTCGTTTTGCGGATGTTGCGGGCTGTGAAGAAGAAAAAGCTGAAATGGTGGAGCTTGTTGAGTACCTCAAAGATCCCAAGAAATACACCAAATATGGCGCTCGTTTGCCCAAAGGCGTGCTTTTAATTGGTCCTCCGGGCACTGGTAAGACCTTGCTTGCAAAAGCAGTGGCTGGAGAAGCTGGAGCACCATTCTTCTCCATCTCTGGCTCTGATTTCGTTGAAATGTACGTTGGCGTGGGCGCAGGTCGTGTACGCGATTTGTTCGCGCAGGCAAAAGCAGCGGCGCCTTGCTTGATCTTCATCGATGAAATCGATGCTGTTGGTCGTCAGCGTGGCGCTGGCTTAGGCGGAGGCAACGATGAGCGTGAGCAAACCCTCAACCAATTATTGGTTGAAATGGATGGCTTTGAGCCAAATTCTGGTATTCTTGTCATCGCGGCAACCAACCGTGACGATGTTTTAGACCCAGCGCTTCGCCGTGCCGGGCGTTTTGACCGCACGATTACCGTCTCCTTGCCAGATAAGGCGGGACGTGAAGCAATCTTCAAAGTCCATGCAAGAAATAAGAAGCTTGCTCCAGATGTCGATTTCGCAGCGCTTGCAAAGCGCACCGTCGGCTTCTCTGGTGCAGATATTGATAATGTTCTTAACGAAGCTGCGATTCTTGCCGTTCGTGGCAATAAGGAATGCATTGGCATCGCCGAAATCGACGAAGCCATCGATCGCCGCATTTCTGGACCAGCAAAGTCCTCTAAAGGACTTTCTGAGAAGGAGCGTAAGCAGGTTGCATATCATGAAGCCGGTCACGCTGTTATTGGTATCAATCTCCCACATTCCGATAAAGTTCAGAAGATTACCATCGTTCCTAGAGGCAATACGGGTGGCCATGTCTTGATGACACCAGAAGATGACCGCTTCTTATTAACCAAACGCGAACTTTTAGCCCGTATCACTGGCCTTCTTGGCGGTAGAACCTCGGAAGAGATCTTCTTTGAAGACGTTTCTACGGGCGCTTCCAACGACATCCAAGAAGCCACAAGACTTGCTCGTTTGATGGTTACCGAATTCGGTATGTCTGACCTCGGTCCAATTCAATATGAGCGTGATACTGGATCTGTTTTCCTTGGACGTGATTACGCGAGCACGCAAAGGAACTTCTCGACCCAGGTTGCTTATGAAATTGATAAAGCAGTGCGTTTGATCATCGATGAAGCACATGAGGAAGCAAGACGCCTCCTAGAAGAGAAGAAAGATCAAGTTATCCTTATTGCTGAAACCTTGCTTGAGAAGGAAACAATCACTGCCGAGGAAATCGAGTATCTCTGCAAACATGGACAGCTCCCTCATCCTGAAAACAATGATGGGCCAATCCCTGATCCAGAGAACAACGACGGGCCGCTTCCCGATCCAGAAAACTAATTGAGATGCGCTGCCACTGCGGCGCATTTCTTTTCGACGAAAAATAATTTAGTTTCCAAATTTTATAAAAGTATTACCTTATGAGTTTCAAGATTAAAGATATCCCAATCGAAGGTCATGTTGTGCTTGGCCCAATGGCTGGCTATACGACGCTTGCCTACCGCAAATTCATGAAGCCTTTTGGCGTTGGTTTAGTGTATTCAGAAATGATCTCAGACTGCGGATTGTCTTACAACAATAAGAAGACATGGGACTATATGGTTACGGATAAAACCGAACATCCAGTAGGGCTGCAACTATTTGGTTTTAATATTGATAATTCTCGAAAAGCCATACAAATCCTGGATGAAAATGCGGATTTTGATATCTTAGATCTCAATTTTGGGTGTCCTGTCGAGAAGGTCGTCAAGACTGGTGCAGGTTCTGCTTGGCTTAAAAATGTGCCTGCTTTGGAAGCTTATACTAGTGAAGTTGTGAAAGTGTCAAAACACCCCGTCACAGCCAAAATCAGGCTTGGATGGGATGATAAAACGAGAAACGTTTTTGAGGTGTCTGAATCCCTTGCTAGAGCGGGCGTTTCCGCTATTACTGTGCATTGCAGAACGCGTGCTCAAGGGTACTCTGGCAAGCCTGATTATGAAGCTATTCGTGGGCTTAAAGACAGAATTGGAGTTCCCTTAATTGTTTCTGGTGATATCTTTACTCCTCAGGATGCTAAAAACGCTTTGGATATTACAGGCGCTGATGGCGTCATGGTGGCTAGAGGCGGTGTAGGAAATCCATTCCTTGTGACTCAAATCAACCACTTTCTTGATACTGGGGAATTGCTTCCTTCACCCGACGTTTTAACGCAGGTGAAGTATGCGGAACAATTCTCAAACATGCTCATTGAGCAATTTGGAGAAGAAGTAGGGGTGAGACAACTTCGTGGCATCCTACCGCACTTCTTCTCTGGCTTCCCTGGATATAAAAAACTGCGCGTTGCCATCACGACATCCTTAAATACCAAAGAGGACGTTGATAAAACACTCAATGGCATCCGCAAGAAAGAACTTAAATGAACGTTAAAACCCATGTAGAACACGGTTTTGGGCCGTTATATGACGAACATTCAGAAATCTTAATCCTTGGATCCTTTCCTAGCGTGCTTTCGCGTGAACAAGGTTTCTTCTATGGCAATCCAAGAAACCGTTTTTGGGCTGTTTTAGAAGCGCTTTGTGGCGAAAAAGTACCAGAAGATATTGAAGGAAGGCGCGCCTATTGCATCGCGCATAGAATCGCTCTCTATGATGCGATTGAATCATGCGACATCGTTGGAAGCAAGGATGATTCCATTGAAAATGTTGTACCAGCGGACATTCAAACAATCGTCAAAAATAGCCGTATAAAACGCGTTATTTTGAACGGAAACGCTGCAAAACGCCACTATTTAGCCTTTCAAAGCGATATTGGAGAGGTTCAACTATACTTCATGCCATCGACTTCTCCCGCCAATGCCGCATGGTCATTGAAACGGCTAATCGACGTCTGGGAAACGGCTTTTAATTGACTGTTTTCTTTTATAAAAGAACCTTCCATGTTTTTATTATTGCAAATTAATTTAGTTTGGTATTTAATTGTTCGACCCCGAACGATTATGAACCATAACATTGTCACTAGAGAACTCGTCCAAACCGGTAAAAAGGTGCATCGCTGTTTTAATGATTACTTTAACCGTGTTTGCGATGATCCTCTCAAACCAAGCGTTGGCAGGATTCTAGGTTATTTGTCTTGCCATAATGAAGCCTCCTCCCAAGAACTGCAGGACCATTTTAAATTAGCCAAGGCAACGGTATCTGAAGGGCTCTCTTTTTTAGAAGAGCGAGGCTATATTACTTACGAAAAATCCCTTGATGACGCGCGCGAAAAGGTTATTCGATTGACCGAGGATGGACAAGTATGCGCGCAGGCTTTCCAAAAGATCTGCGATGACTTCGATGAGCTCGTTTTGAGGGGTTTAACAATGGATGAAATCCGCACGTTGAGCAAATTGCTCGGTAAAATCAATGAAGAAGTGGAGGGCATGAACGATGGCGAGTGAAGCAATGACTCAGCCCAAAGAAAAGCCGGTTAAGTACAAAGCCGTGAAGGAGCTTGCCAAATATGGCACCGGAGCATGGGGTTTTGCGATCTTAACCTGGATCTTTATAGCTGTTGAAGTAACCTGTGAGGTATTAATACCTTTTTGCAGTGAATTTTTAATTGAAATCATTAATCCAAGCGCTGAAGCGGTTGCGATAGGTTATGTGATTTCTGACCACATGGGAGAGCTTTGGATGTATGCATCCATTATGCTTGGTTTAGCAGTACTAAGCGCAACATGTGGGGTTTTTGGCGGGGTTTTTGCTGCAAAAGCCTCAGCAATCTTTGGTAGAAATGTCCGTCAAGCGATGTATTATCGTATCCAAGAGTTCTCGTTTAGCAACATCGATAAATTCTCCACGCCATCGCTTGTTACGCGTCTTACAACCGACGTCACGAATGTTCAAAATTCTTTCCAGATGATCATCCGTACCGTTATCCGTGCACCGATGATGCTCATCTGCGCGCTAATTTTGGCATCGATTAAATCATGGCAGTTATCGCTTGTGTTCCTTGCGGTTATCCCTTTCCTTGCCGCGGTCTTATTTGGCGTTGCCATGAAGGTTCATCCGGTTTTTGTAAGGGTTTTCGAAGAGTATGATAATCTGAACGGTTCGGTTCAAGAGAATCTCCAAGGCATCCGTGTCGTGAAATCTTTCGGCAGAGAGAAGTATGAGAACGAGAAGTTCAACAAAGTGTCCTATTTCATTTATAAGACCTTCATTAAGGCAGAACGCATCATTGCTTTGAATTCTCCTTCGATGCAATTTGCGATCTATACCTGTATGTTGCTCATCTCCTTCTTCGGGGCCAAGATGATCTTTGATTCTGGCAATGCACCGGACGGGTTTAACACCGGTTCGTTATCCGCTTTGTTTACTTACACGATGCAAATCCTTAATTCTTTGATGTTTGTCTCTATGGCGTTCGTCATGGTCATTATCGCGCGCAACTCTGCGGAACGTATCGTTGAGGTTCTCAAAGAGGAAAGCGCACTCAAATCCCCTGAGGATCCTATCACTGAAATCTCCGATGGATCGATTGACTTTGAAGATGTTAATTTCAGCTACTACGCAACTGCAGAAAGCAACGCTTTAAATCAAATAACCCTGCATATCCCAAGCGGATCTACCGTTGGTATCATTGGTTCTACCGGTTCTTCGAAGACCACATTGGTCTCATTGATTGCCCGTTTGTATGATGCAAATCAAGGCGTAGTTAAAGTCGGTGGCCACGATGTTAAGGAATACGATCTCGTCGCGCTTCGCGACGCTGTTTCGGTCGTGCTGCAAAAGAACGTTTTGTTCTCTGGCACGATCCGCAGCAACCTCCTATGGGGCAATCCAAATGCCACCCAGGAAGAGATTGAACATGCCGCTCATCTTGCTTGTGCCGACGAGTTCATCAATAAGTTCCCTAATGGTTATGATGAACCGATCGATCAAGGCGGTACAAATGTCTCTGGCGGCCAGCGTCAGCGTCTTTGCATCGCTAGAGCATTGCTTAAAAAGCCAAAGATCTTGATTTTGGATGACTCTACCTCCGCGGTAGATACGCATACCGATGCGATCATCCGCGCTTCATTCCAAAACGAGATCCCCGACGTTACTAAACTCATCGTCGCGCAGCGCGTCTTATCCATTAAAGAATGCGATATTATCGTGGTCATGGATAAGGGCAGCATCATTGCTCAGGGCAGCCATGATGAATTATTGAAGCAGTGCACGGTTTACCGTGAAATCTTTGAATCTCAGTCGAGAGGAGGTGATTTCGATGCCGCCAAGTAGTCGTAGTAAAAGTAACCCAAACATTAAACGCCTTTCGTTTAAAGATTCTTTCTCAATCTTTAGAAGACTGATGAAAATCATGTTCAAAGAACATGGAGGGAAGATTGTTCTTGCGCTTCTTTGCATCTTAATCTCTTCCGCTGTATCCGTTGTTGGCAACTATTTCATCGGTAAAGTCCTTGTGAACGGCTTTATCATGCCAAAGATTGACCCTGCTCGTTATGGCAGTGTTCAGCATTTCTTAGGTGTGGAGATGGAATTAGGCACCGCCATCCTCATTATGGCGGGAATCTTCCTCTTTGGCATCTGCGCCGCCTATAGTTACCAAGTTTTGGTGTCTATGGTTGGTCAAGGCACGCAGAAGAAGATTCGTGATGAGCTCTTTGAGCACATGGAGAAACTTCCATTATCCTATTTTGATAGCCGCACGCATGGCGATATCATGTCGATCTATACTAACGATATTGATACCCTCCGTGAGATGATTTCACGTGTTCTTCCAATGCTTGTGCAGGCATTAACGACCATGGTTACCGCTTTGGTATTCATGATCATCTCCAACTGGACCCTGTTGCTTGTTGTTTTAGCCTTCTTCGTCTTGATTTTGACCTTCGTTTTGAAGACTTCGAAGAAGAGTTCCTTCTTCTTCATTGGCCAACAACGCGCTTTAGGCCAAACTAACGGCTACATCGAAGAGATGATTTCTGGCCAGAAAGTCATCAAGGTCTTCAACCACGAAGAACAAGCCAAACAAGGCTTTGATGCATTGAACAACGCATTATGCGAATATACCACCAAAGCCAGCCAGTTCTCAAATATTATGGGCCCGATTGTGAACAACCTCGGTAATCTTCAATACGTTGTATTGGCGCTTGTTGGTGCGCTGGTCACCATGGGTCTACAAAACGGTGTCTTGAACCCGAATGTATTCTCAATGGATGCCGGAACAATCGTTTCCTTCTTATCCTTTGGTAAGCAATTTGTCATGCCAATCAACCAGCTTGCGATGAACATCAATATGCTCATCATGGCTATGGCAGGCGCCCAGCGTATCTTTGAGCTCATGGATCAGCCGGTGGAAAGCGATGACGGCTACGTTACCCTTGTCAATGCCATCGAAGATGAGCAGGGCAACCCTGTTCCAGTCGACCACAAAACCGGTAAATGGGCATGGAAGCATCCTCATGGTACGGGTGGAGTCACCTATACTTGGCTTAAAGGCAAGATCGATCTTTATAACGTGGATTTTGCTTATGTTAAGGGCAAAACCGTCCTCCATGATGTCAGCTTATACGCTAAACCAGGTCAGAAAGTTGCTTTCGTTGGCCCAACAGGCGCAGGTAAGACAACGATCACCAATCTATTGAATCGTTTCTATGATATCGAAGACGGCAAAATCCGCTTCGATGACATCAACATCAACAAGATCAAAAAGCAAGATCTGCGTCGTGCCCTAGGCATGGTATTGCAGGAGACAAACCTCTTTACGGGCACCGTTAAAGAGAATATTGCCTATGGCAATCCTGACGCCACAGACGAAGATATCATCGCTGCTGCTAAGCTTGCCAATGCCGATCATTTCATCTCCTTGCTGCCAAATGGCTATGATACCGTTTTACATGCTGCAGGGGCCGGCTTATCGCAAGGCCAGCGTCAATTGCTTTCCATTGCTCGTGCGGCCTGCGCGAATCCTCCTGTGCTTGTTTTAGACGAAGCGACTTCGTCCATCGACTCTCGTACTGAAATGCTTGTCCAGCAGGGCATGGATGCGATTATGAAAGGTCGCACTGTCTTTGTTATCGCTCACCGTTTATCTACGGTCCAGGACTCTGATGTTATCATGGTCCTTGAGAATGGTTATATCATTGAACGTGGCAACCATCAGCAGTTGATGCAGCAGAAAGGCAAATATCATCAACTTTATACCGGCGGAAAGGTCTCCTAATCATGAAAGACCTTAGAATTGCAGCGTTATTGGAGCAGGAAACGCTCCGACAGAATAGTGGTATCGAGCTGATTGCATCCGAGAATTACCCTTCTAAATCGGTTCGCGAGGCCTGTGGAAGCATCTTTACCGCCAAATATGCGGAAGGCTATCCCTACAAGCGTTATTATGGCGGATGCGAGTATGTTGACGCCTTAGAGACTTTAGCGATTGAGCGTTGCAAAGCCCTCTTTAACGTGAAGTACGCGAACGTCCAACCACATAGTGGTTCACAGGCAAACTATGCTGCATACCACGCAATCCTTAATCCGGGTGATAAGGTGCTTTCGTTAACGCTCAATGACGGCGGTCATCTTACCCACGGCTCCCCAGTATCGTTCTCTAAGCAAACCTATGCTTTTGCCCATTACCCGCTTGGCGAAGATGGCAGATTGGATTATGACATCATTGCTGATTACTTGGAGAAAGAGATGCCAAATTGCCTTTTAGCAGGGTATTCCGCTTATCCGTTTGAGATTGATTTCAAGCGCATGAGGGAACTCGTGGACGCCCATAATCAAAAGCATCATTGCCATTGTTATTTCATGGTGGATATGGCACATATCGCAGGTATTGTTGCCGCAAAACTATGCCAAAACCCCTGTGAATTCGCGGATATCGTGACTTCAACCACCCATAAAACGCTGCGCGGACCTCGCGGCGGCATCATCTTAACCAACAACGAGGAACTTGCTAAAAAGATCAATTCCGCGGTGTTCCCTTACGCTCAAGGTGGACCGTTAGAACATGTGATTGCAGGCAAGGCTATCTGCTTTGAAGAAGATCGCTCAATTGCCTTCCAGGATTACATGAAACATGTGCTCGAGAATACGAAAGCGTGTTCTGCTGAACTCGCTAGATTAGGCGCACATGTTTCTGGGACTGAAAACCACCTCTTCTTGCTAGATGTGCTCACCTCCTTCCAAATCAACGGCAAACAAGCTCAGGCAAGGCTAGAGGAGATTGGCATCACCGCGAATAAGAACATGATTCACGGCGACACCTTATCCCCTGCCTTAACCTCAGGTATTCGTATTGGTTTTGCCGCTGCTACTAGTAGAGGCTGTAGCAGGGCAGACGCGGTTGCAATCGCATCCATCGTCTATGACGCCCTGAAGGACTTAAATGTAGATCCAGAGTCCCTAAAAGACCGTGTTAGCAAGATTGTTGCCACTTGGAAGGACATCACGGAGCTCGAATATTTGGCATAACCTAAGGTTAGATATAAAGAATCCTTTGACCCAAACCTCGTATTCTAGTATATTAATCGCGCTCTCTGTGTGAGGATAAATCCCATACGGCGAAAGGAGTTATCAAAATGAAGAAAGACATTCATCCAGCCTACCATCACTCGGTAGTCACCTGCACCACCTGTGGTTCCACCTTCGAGACCGGTTCCACCCTTGGTGACATCAAGGTTGATACCTGCAGCAACTGCCACCCATTCTACACTGGCAAGCAGCGCTTCGTTGCAGCGGACGGACGTATTGACAAATTCAATAAGAAACTTGCCAAGATCCAGAAGTAATAGGCTTCAATATATCAAAGATCAGGTCGCTATTAAGGCGACCTTTTTCTTTTGACTAGGAAATTGTATTTGACCTCCCCCGTAAGAAAACCGGCCTCCCTGGGCCGGCTTGGGGCTGTCCTTACTCCGGTTTGTAGATGAAACCGCCCTTTATCTGGCCGTAGACGTCCTTCGGGACCAGCAACGCATGCCCGCATGATGGGCAATAGACCACCGGGGACTCCCCGACGGACGGATCCGAGCATTCCAAAAGGATGTCGAGCTCCATCTCCTCCTCGTAATCGCAATTCAGGCACTTCATGCCGACATAGTCGGTGTCCCACTCCGCATCGTGCCTCACGCGGAAGTTGTATTTGTAGCGCGTCATCCGTATCCTCCCCTGAAGTCCGAAAGATCGTAGTTTACCTCCATCCTCGCGCCGCATTTGCACCAGGTCGGATCGTAGCCGAAGGCCATCCTCAGGCCCTTGGCCCATGTGTTGCCCTCCGCCATCCTGGCGAGCTCCGACGGCGTGAAGAGCAGCCCGGTCTGGGGCTCGGCCTTGCATTTGTTCGAGTAGAAGCCGTAGTACCTTATCTGCTGGAACCCCTTGTCGGGGACGTGGATGAGCAGCCTTTTGATGAAGTCCTCGGCGCTCTCGGTGACATACTGCCTCCCCCTCTTCTCGGACTCGTCCCCGGCGTCGTCGTCCTCGTGCGGGTCGTAGAACCAGGTGACCGTCATCGCCACCGGGTCGAAGGAGGCTATCCTCCTCTCCGAGATGGCGGGGTGGGAGGCGTACCTGGCGATGTAGCGCGTCAGCTCCGCGACGTCCCTGGTGGTCGTGTTCCCGCGCGAGAACTTCGGCCCGTATACGTAGTATCCCTTCGGGTACCTCTCCCTCAGCTCCCTCTGCAGAAGCCACATCGCCCTCTGCTCGTCCTTGCCCAGGCTCTCCTTGCAGAAGGCGTAGACCCTCGAGAGGAGCGCGTTCATGAAGGCGAGGCGGAGGAAGTCGAAGGAGAAGAAGTCGTGCTTGCGGAGGTTGCCGGCGCTGTCCATGTACCTCTCGGCGATGAGTATGTGCAGGTGCGGGTGCCACTTCATGTCCCTCCCGAAGGTGTGGAGGAAGCTGATGAAGCCGGGCTTCCTGCCCTCCCTCCTGTAGGCCTTCGGCGCGTGTTTCTTAAGAAGGAGGGTGAAGGCGTCGTTCGCGGCGGCGAAGAGGGCGTTGAGCATCGGCTTCCTGTGCCTCCGGAAGAACGGCCTCAGCTGCTCCGGAACGGTGAAGACGAACTGGCGGTGGGGGACCTCGAGGCATTTGGCGGACACCTTGGCGCTCCTGGCGTCCCGGTATTTCTTCCCGCAGCTCGGGCAGATCCGGGAGTGGCAGGAGAACCCGATCATGTAGAAATCGCCGCATTTCGGGCATTCGTAGTAGATGTAGCCGTTGGCGAAGTCGTGGCAGCCGATGAACTTCTCGACGCAGGCGACGAGCCCCGGCCGCCCGAGCCTCTCGGCGTGGCGCTCCTTGAACGTCGGCCACGCAGCCCTGAGGATCTCGCGTATTGACACGTCGCCCTGCAGCTTCCTGGCGTAGAAGCAGTTGTTCAGTTTGCGGACCTCGTTGACCCACACGTCGTGACCGGCCTTCCTCGCAACTTCAAGCTGGTCTGGAAAACGCCTGAAGTAAGTGTTAACCCTGAAATCGGAATTGCGGTAAGGTCCAGCCATAACCTATTTTACCAAAAAACTCGGGCAATCCCGAGTTTCAGCCGAAATTCATTTCGGTTTTGTTCTGTCTGAAAAGTAAAATATCCCGGTTTTGCAAGGAAATTTGAAGTTTTATTTGTTTCAATAGAAGGGATTAGGCGCCCGTTTCTTGAATGAACATCAATGCCAATTGGAATCCGCCTTCAATTAATACTAAGGCAATGAGCGCGATTGCTGCAATTGGGATAATCATGTCGATGCGCTTGTTTTTATGGCTTTTGGTGTAGGAGAAAAGCAGGATAAACGGAACAATGAATATTAATGACAAAGACTTGCCCATGCCACAATCGATCAACGCTTCAAACCCTTGGTTGCCGAGCTCAGGCGTTGCTGCGCTAAAGGAAATTACAAGAGCAATCGTAGCGGTTATGACAGTGTCTACGATCGCGCAGACAGCAAAGATGACGCTGGTAAAGACAGAGAACTGAAGTGAATTTGCATTGGTTTTTAAGAATTGGTTATATTCTTCCGCGGTCTTGCCGTGACTGATATAGATCCTTTCACGATTCTTAATGAATAACGTCAGGATAATGAAGGCAATGAAGGTGAAAGGTGGTTTGGTTGGTAGCAGTGGATAGAGATAAAGTGGCAATAGGACAACGTGATTTGCACTGAGGAATTTAAGGACAATCATCGTTACCTCATAAATTACTGGAAGCAAGCAAAGAAGTCTGAAAATATAAATCTTCTTTCCTTTGAAGAATCTTTTTGGCTTTGCATTAATGAAGTATGCAAACAAAGTGCAGAGGAATAAGTCCAACATCACGTTAAATTCAAGATAGCCAGATGTAGTGAATAAGTTAATTAACCCCTCTATCATTAGCTCTGTTTCATTGGCTGAACCTAGGATCGCTTGACCTAGTCCAACGATAAAATGGAAATAGATGATATAGAACCCAGCGATAATGCCGAGTGCGCCGGCACCGAATTTAATCAATGCTTGTTTATAGGTTTCGCGCTCTTTGAGAATAAGGGAGAAATTGGCGAGCAGGAATAGCGGTGTAGCGATGACACTAAATAGCGATAAAATGGTTTTTAAAACCGAAAAACCCTGCATTTCCTCGTTATGACTGATGGCAATCTCTAAAATTGAGCTGCCCATAGCGATGGCAATAGAGAACCAGGCGATGATTCGTAGATAGCGATAAGAAAGCGGCGCTTTGTAGCGGATATCATCATCCAGCGTGTATTCATAGAATGGTTTGCGTTTGCCTTTTTTCTTAGGCTGAACCGAGGCCGTGGGTTCTGTAACCGGCTCTGTCTGGGGCTTTGGTTGTTCTTTGACGACGCCTGCTATGGGCTTATTATCTAACATAGTATTTCCTAATGATGATTGAATTGTAGAACAAAACATCTTTGATGGGTAGAAAAAGCGCATTTTAGTAGGATAACAATGTTCCTAGATGATAATCCTTTGTGGGAATGCTAAAATACGCGTGTTTGGCATACAATGCCAAGGAGTCGCCTATGTCCAAGAAGTTCTACATCACTACCCCAATTTATTATCCAAGCGCTTCTCCGCACCTCGGACACGCTTATTGCACCACCCTCTGCGATGTAATCGCACGTGGTAAGAAAATGCGTGGCTATGACGTCTTTTTCCTTACCGGTTTAGATGAGCACGGCGAGAAGATTCAGAAGAACGCCGCTGCCAAGGGTGTCACCCCGCAGGAATTCGTTGATGAGATTGCAACGCGTTTCGTTTCGCTTTGGGAAGCGATGGAAATCCATTATAGCGACTTCATCCGTACCACTCAGCCACGTCACGAGAAGACCGTTCAGAAGATCTTCTCCAAGATGCTGGAAAAAGGTGACATCTATCTTTCAACTTACTCTGGCTGGTACTGCGTTCATGAGGAATCCTATTGGACGGAGACCCAGGTTGGTGAAGAACATCTTTGCCCAGAATGCGGCCGTCCAGTAGAGAAGAAAGACGAGGAAGCTTATTTCTATCGTTGCTCGAAATATGCGGGCGAATTACTCGATTTCTACAGCAAAAACCCATTATTTATCACTCCTGAGTCTAGAAAGAACGAGATGATACATACATTTATTGAGCCAGGCCTACAAGACCTTTGTGTCTCTCGCACCTCCTTCTCTTGGGGTATCCCTGTCCTTGAAAACAAGAGCCACGTTGTCTATGTTTGGTTAGACGCTTTGACCAACTACATCACCGCGCTTGGCTATCTCCAAGAGGATGATTCCAAATTCAAATATTTTTGGGAAGACCCCGACACCGAGATCGTTCATGTCATCGGTGCGGACATCACCCGCTTCCATACGATTTATTGGCCAATGTTCTTAAATAGTCTCAATCTACGTGAGCCAAACCGCGTCTTTGTCCACGGCTTGCTCATGATGAAAGATGGCAAGATGAGCAAATCCAAAGGCAATGCGATCTCCGCATATCCGTTAATCGAGCGTTATGGCGTTGATGCTGTCCGTTATTACATGGTCAGCGAAGTGCCTTTCGGAGAGAACGGCACCTTCACCCCTGAGCAATTCGTTCAGCGCATCAACCAGGACCTTGCGAACAACATCGGTAACCTTGTGAACCGCACCGTCTCCATGATTCTTAAATACTTTGGTGGTGTGATCCCTGCTTTCGTTTCTAATGTGAATCCTCAAGATGAGGAATTAGAGCAAGCGATGAAGGATGGTCTCCGTCATTATGAGATGCTTTGCGATGATCTGAAGATCACTGAGGCCTATCAAGAGGTCATGAACGTTGTCTCTAGAGCCAACAAATACATCGAAGAGACCGCTCCATGGGCGCTTGCAAAAGATGAGACCAAGAAGAAAGAACTTGAGTCCGTCATGGCGCACCTTGCCGCCGTGTTATATTGGGCCGCGATGCTCCTTAGTCCAATTTTTGTGAAGAAATCCCCAGCAATTTACGCCTCTTTAGGCTTAAACGAGGACAAAGTCTCTTATGAGAAAATCCTCGAATTTGGATATTTAGATGGCTTGACTGTCATCAAAGGCGATCAGCTCTTCCCACGTTTGAACGCCGATGATGAAATCAAGGCCATCATTGAAATGATGTCTGGTCCGAAGGAGACCGTGGCTGCCTAATGATGCCTCTTGCCCCTCATCAAACCATCCATGGCACCTGTACCGATCTAAGCTTTGAAGGCAAAGGTGTTGTTAAGATCGACAAAGAAACCGTTTTTGTCGATGGCATGTTCATCGGTGAGGAAGGCGATGTCGAAATCACCTATAAAAGAGCGGGATCCTTGTTTGGAAAAGTCAAAAAACTTGCAAAAGTCTCGCCTTTTCGTATTAATCCGCTTTGCAAAATCCCTTCTGCCTGCGGTGGATGCTGCTTCCAACAGCTTGGCTATGAAGCACAATTGACATTCAAAACCAAGAAGGTCAAAGAATGTTTTAGACGCATCGCTAAAATGGATCTGGATGTTTTGCCATGCGTTGGCATGGACCATCCTTATTATTACCGTAACAAGATCCAGATGCCTTTTGGTAAAGATAACCATGGCAATATCTACTGCGGCTTTTATCAGGCCAACACCCATCATATTGTTCCAGTGGATACCTGTTATATCGAAAGCGAAAAAGCAAAGCCAATCCTAGATGCGATCAAGCTTTTATGTAAGAAGCATCGCGTAGAGCCGTATAATGAAGATGAGAACAGCGGTGTTCTCCGTCATGTCTTGATTCGTACCTCATTTTATAAAGAACAGATCATGGTCGTGCTTGTCACTAGGGTTGACGAATTTCCTTCTAGAGGCAAATTTATCAAGGATTTGCAGGCTTTTTGCCCTCAAATCACCACGATTGTACAGAATATTAACCCAAGGCATACGAATGTGATCCTAGGCGAAAAAGAAAGAATTCTGTCTGGCAAGGGCTATATCGAAGATAGCTTATGCGGACTCAACTTCAAAATTTCAGCGAAATCTTTTTATCAGACCAACCCTGTGATGACAGAGAAACTATATTCCTATGCGATGGCGTGCGCTGGATTAACTGGGAACGAGATTGCCTTTGATGCTTATTCTGGCATTGGCACGATTGGGCTTATCGCGAGCAAGCGCGCAAAGCACGTTATCTCGGTTGAGATTGTGTCTCAGGCGGTCCGTGATGGGATTTATAACGCGAAAGCTAACCACATCAATAACATCCAGATGATCTGCGATGATGCGACATCGTTTATGGTGCGCATGGCGAAGAATAACGAACATGTCGACGTCTTATTTATGGATCCTCCTAGGAAAGGGTCAGACGAAAGGTTTATTAAGGCCTGCTTCGCCTTAAAACCAAAGCGAATTGTCTATATTTCTTGCGATGCGACTACATTAGCAAGAGACATTGCCTTCTTAGGCAAGATGTATCGTGTGGAAAAAATCCAACCATTTGACATGTTCCCCCAAACAAATCATGTCGAAACGGTCGTTAGCTTAAAACTTAAATAAATTGACATTACAACGTTAAATAAAACAGATCTGTTTTAAGAAAATTTCCTGACACTAATCCTTTTATTTCTATTAGTGATTTTTAAACTTGTTTGTTTAGACTGTACAAACAAGTTATTTTTGTTACAATTTTCCACGAGGGAGATATACAAAAATGATCGTTGATTGCGAATATAAAATTAAAGAAGACATAGGCTTCATTTTGGAGGCAGAAGGCATAAACAAATATGAGCTGTCGGAATTGACCGGCATTTCAAGGGTAACGCTTGATTCAATTGAGAAAAAAGGCGTGGCAGCAAAGGAAACCTACGAAAAAGTATATTCATACATATACGAAAGGAATTATCGCCTCAATTCAGTTAAAGAAGAGCTGATCAAAGAAAAGTATGGAAACGTGCTATTCCACGGCTCTAAATATGGGCTTTTTAAGGTGACTGTTGACGGGTCGAGAGGAAACTGCGATTTCGGGAAAGGGTTTTATTTAGGGCAAACATATAACCAGGTATTGTCTTTCGTATGCGAATACGACAAGTCCTCAGTATACTCCTTTAGATATTCACTCGACGGATTGAAGGTTGTTGAATTTGATTGCTCGCTGGAGTGGATGCTTGCAATCTGCTATTACAGAGGAACAATTAAACAATATGCTGAAACTGATTTGATTCAGCAAATTGTAAAGAAAATAGAAGAGGCCGACATTGTGATCGCCCCCATAGCAGACAATAAGATGTTTTATGTAATGTCTCAATTCGCAGAAGGCGAAATCAATGCGAGTGTAGCCCTTCATTCCTTGTCGGCATCCGGCTTAGGCCTTCAATATATCCTTAAGACAGAGAGGGCGTTGAATCAATGCGTTCCGGTAGAGAGATATTATTTGTCTGTCCCAGAAAGAGAAGACTGCAGGAAAGCGTTGATAGAGAGGGGCTATGAGATAGACACGAAACTCAAGCTGGCAAAAAGAGAATTTAAAGAAGGCCTATATATTGAGGAGCTATTAAAATGAGAGAGTTTGATCATAATGGTTTGCTATTAGCGGAATATCAAGGGAAGCTATTTGAAAAATCTACCGAGTTAGGATGTTCTACTGCTGTTTTTCTTAGAAGGTTTTTACATTCGGATTATCTAAAGAGGATGGATGAAAATGATTCGGCTTCTTTATCCTTAGATGTAAATGAAGGTATAAACAGTATTCAAAGTCAGTTTGGAGAATCTGATTACGGGAAAAGCAAATATTCCAAAAGCTCATTGTTTTGGATGGGCTATTTGTATAGATATCTTTCCTATACTAGGGGGGTTTCAACAAAGTTTGTTATGAATCTTTTCCAGTACAAGCAGTTAAATGACGTTTATTACTCATTTCACACCCAATCCCCAGAATGGTGCATACAAAGCTTGTTGGAAATGAATGGGCAGACCGAAGATATATTTGATAATAATAAGAGATTGAAGACCGTGATATCTGCCAGTGGAGAGTATAAGTAGTTTGTTTAGACTGTACAAACAAGTTTAAATAGACAGAGGGACATCGCCCTCTGGAGAGAAGGTAAAAAGGAGCCTCAGCAAAGATGAATGCAGTTACACTCGAAACCATAAAAAGCATTGATCCTAACTATGACCGTCATAGTGAGAACATAAACGGCTCTACCGTCGTGGATAAAAGCAGCGGTGATATCTTCGAATATCAATATGATTTCTCCGAATACATGCAATCGCTGCTGAACGCATCTATGGGTAACCGTAAGCAATCCGGCGTGAATGCAACCGAATATAACGTTAAAGGCAGAATCATCGATGCCGAGCTAGATCATTTGGATATCCCTGGTCCATACCAAGAATATACCGAAGAAACCTTAGAGGCATTCTTTGATCAATTCGATACGGTTGTGAAGCCATCGATATAGTTATGGCTCTCTCTTTATGATTTGGTCTGCACTGCGGACCAAATTGAAATGGTCCGTCGAAGGAATTTGCTAAGCCCGGCGACCAAATTGCAAAGGATCAAACCAAAAACATGCCGCAGTGCGGCCCGAATTGAAAAAAGTTAATTTGAAGACTATTACAAAACGAGACTCACCGTGTTTCGGATTAAAATAACAACGTTTTTGCAAGGTTATTGTGATTTTGAAAATGTGACGCAGCGCGTCAAAATTGTGATAAGTGGCTGATTTAAGGCTGTTACAAAACGCCACACAGCGCGTGGTGAATTAAACCAGGCATGATTTGCAGCGATTTTGCGATTTTTGAAAAAGCCACACAGCGCGTGGTCAATTAATCCGAAAATGCAGGAACCTCTTTTAATATTCGTTTCTTCTTTGCTCGTTGACTAAGCAGACGATCGTTAGGATGAAGAAAGCAAGACCAACGCCAGGATTTACATAGATCATGACGTTGGGGAAGCGACTCACGAGATAGCCCAATCCAACACCAATCAATGCTGTGAAGATAAGTGCGCCGATCATCAAAAGGATGCCTTTTCCAACATCGATGCCTTCTCTAGAACAGATGGTGACGCTGACGCCTCTCCATAAGAAATAGGCAATTGGCATCCACGCCCAGAAAATGGTGATGAACGCCATTTGCTCGAAGATATAAGCGAGGATTGAAACAGCAAGGATCGCACCCATGAAGATGTACATCATCACAAACCCAAAGGTGCTTTTATAGTCTCCCTCTTCCACCGATGAAGCGATACAGATCGCGATGACAAACCCAAGTAATATTCCAGCAGCGATCACCGTGCCCGGAAGAGACCCTTCGACAAAGGGGAAATAGGCAAGCCAAGGCAAACCCAATCCCAAAATAACAGCAACGACGTTCGTCCCTAACCAAATTGCAAACTTTTCCATATGATGGACCCTCAATGTGATTATTTTCCCTTAATCATCTTTTGATAAGCAAAGAAGGAATCTTTCGGATATCGCCTAAAGGTCTCAAAATCAACATAGACCAAGCCGAACCTCTTACGAAATCCTTCATACCATTCTAGGTTATCTAATAAGGACCAGAGGAAGTAGCCTCTGACATCGACGCCGTCTTGTTGGGCTTTTTCTAATTGCAGCAAGTATTGTTTGATGAACTCGCTTCTAGCCCCATCATGAATCTTATAGTCTTCAGTTAAGATATCGGTAACTGCGCAGCCATTCTCCGAGATATAGAAAGGTAGATGATACCTCTCATAAAGGAACTTTGGTCCCCAATATAAAGCCTCTGGAGTGACCGCCCAATTCATGCAGGTGAACACAGTATTTGGCTTGGGTGGAACAATCTGGTATCCACCTTTGCCATCGGATTTCACATAGATGCCTTGATAGATGTTTTGGGTATAGAAATCGATAGGCTGAGAAATGAGTTCCATATCCCCTTCTTGGATATCTGGCAGATCTTCTTTCTTATTTACTTCGAAATACTTATCTGGATATTTGCCTAAGATAATGGGGTCTGAGTAGATGGATACACCCCACATATCGCCACGTTCGGTATCGAAATAGGATTGCCTTGCCGCCTCGATATCTTCTTTAGAATTTGAATACGGAATTCTTGCATCTGCGCATGGCGCGAACCCGATTTTGATGTTGGGATATTGTCTTAAGGCTTGGACGGCTTCGCCGTGGCAAAGCAATAAGTTATGGACCATGGTGTTGCGATCTTTCGCACTGTATTTCGCGTTTTGGACCGTGCCACCTAACCTCCATCCTAAGATGCACTGTGGCTCATTGAAGGTGATGAAGTGGTTGACTTTGTGCCCGAGCTCTTTGATAACCTCCTCGACATATTTTCTAAATTCTTTGGTAATCTCTCGATTTAACCATCCGCCTTTTAGATATAGAGAATATGGCAAATCCCAATGGAATAAGGTGATATAGGGCTCAATGCCAGCTTCTAATAGCTTATCAACGAACAAGGAATAATGTCTGAGACCTTTTTCGTTGACGGAGCCATCTTTCTTGATGACTCTAGCCCAAGCAATCGAGAAACGATAGGCATTCACGCCTAGCTCTTTCATCAATGCGATATCCTCATCTTCTAGGTTATAGGAATTGGATGCACGCAATAATTGATGGCCATGGGCGATATAATCGCCATCCTCGGACATCACATCCCAAATCGTTAACTCCTTATCATCTTGATAAGCTGCGCCTTCAACCTGGGTTGCAGCAGTGGCAACGCCCCAGACAAAACCTTGTTTGAACATATGTTAGCTCCTTTTTCTATTATATAAAAATCCACATTAAATAAAAATGTTGGTCACCTCAGTACTTTCTAGGTTTTACGTATTTTTAAATCCCTATGGGAATCGAAACGTGGAAGGCGATTCGGCCCAAAACTTAGAAAGTCAACGGTTAATTTGAAGACAATTACAAAACGAGACTCATCATGTTTTGGATTAAAATAACAGCGTTTCTGCAAGGTTTTTGCAATTTTGAAAAGGCGCAACACTGTGTTACCAATCAAACTATTGTGGCCTGTCTTACAAGTTTTTCAAAAAGCCACGCAGCGCGTGGTGAATTAAACTAGACACGATTTGCAGCGATTTTGCCTCTTTTTATTACTGCTTTATATATTGAAGTTTCAACCAAATAAGTTAGGAAAGACATTAACGCGATAACAGATAAGAATGCAAATAGATATACTGGATATCCAGCTTTTTCTTGAATGATATTGCCCACAGGTAAATTAGTAATCCTTGTTGGATTAATAAAAAACATATTAATAAAGCGCGGATAAAATGCTACATTGATCATAATCGCAATCACCGCGGTAATGAGAAAGGCAATCAAACTTCTATAAAATGTTTTGATAGTGATATTTTTTCTATTCCAGACGAAAATGAAAATGCCTAAGACCACTTGAGAACCATGATGGATGAAAGTCTGAACGTTGATATATATTAAAGTTGATGTCGCCATTTTCGGGTAAATACAAACCACAATTCCTGCGGCTAAAGTAATCAAACTTAAATATCCAGTAGCGGCATCGACGATCTTTGGATGCTTTTCTTTATTAACAAATAAAATGATTGGAATGAAATAATAAGGCATTGAGCATACACTAAATGGAAAATCACGAACACTATATTCCCAATAAGATGGATCCCCATAGTGAAACGATTTAACTAATTCTTTAAAGATTTCTAATGTTATTAGAGCAACCCAAAAGATAAAGAGGATTCTTTTGTATATTTTTTCTTCGCTGTTTCTAAAGAATAGAGGAATTAATATTGCTAAAGCGATAATTGGAATTAACGCGATAAAATGGAACCAAGAAATAACTTCTGGTTCTTCCATAGTGCCTTGAAGAAAATGAATAAAGTCTTCCATTTACGCAAATTATAATATACGCGTTAGTTATGATAGAATAATAAGAGTTATGAAAGAGAAACCAATTGTTAACGCTAGAAAATTCAATAAAATGCGTTATATTTCCGGGATTGTCATTAGTTCATTAGTCATAATAATGACTTTTGTCGCTATATCTCTGAGCTTAGTGGACTATTATCATAGTGAAAGTTCAGAAGCTGGTGTTGGCACTTTTAAAATGTTTACAACCATCTCAAACACCATCGCTGCTTTTTCTGCTGCGATGTGTCTTCCCTTCCAAATTGATGGTCTACGAAGAGATAGATATAGGCTTCCTTCTTGGATTGTAATCGTGATGTATGTCGGCGCTGTTGGAGTGTTTTTAACATTCTTTGTTGCGATAACTATCATCAGTGCGTATCAAGGATTTGTAAAAGCGATGTTTACGAACGCTAAATTATTTACGCACACCATTAATCCCCTTTTAATTACCTTGCTATTTGTGCTTGTTATTTCTGATACACGCATCAAGTTTTCTTTTTCATTCATTACATTAATCCCTGTTACCATATATATGATTATTTATCTCATCATGGTCATTATCTTAAAAGAATGGAATGATCATTATTACACTGATAAATACATTCCATGGCCCGTATCATTACTATTGATAATCGCTATTAGTTTTGGGGTTTGCCAACTTTTAAGATTCCTTCATAATTTGACAAACAAGCGCGTTAATCGAATCATTGAAAAATATTACAAGGAATCACCTGATTTCGACTTTCCTAAGATAAAAGACGCCATCGCGTCACTCGCTAAAATGGAATCGAAATTTTACTATAAAGGTGATGAAATATATATTCCTGTTGATATCATTAAAATGCTCTCTGATAAATATGGTACTGAAAGCGTTCCTACTGATATCCTTTATGATGTTTATTTAGAAAACTATTTAATAAATATTGGCGACAACTATGATAATCCAATATGGTCGAACAAAAATAAATAAATGTAGTGAACTGATATAAAATATCTACAAAGTAGATATATTACCATTGTAGTGACGACACATGCGGAAACTGTTGTTCGTCTCAAAATTAAGTAACATATGTCGTTGGCCAAGTTTTATATGTTATGAAAAAGCAATATGACTTCTGTAATTATTGCGACATGAGATCTCGCGACAATAATCCAGTAAAATGGACCATCATCGAAAAAGAACGGTTGAAATAACGATTCATGTTGAGATGGTAGAGCCAATATATGAGGAATTGTCGTCGGCCTAAGTCGCTGAGCCAACTTTTTGCGGTAAACAATCGGAGGAAATCGTTATACAATTGCTGATATGAAAAAGATGCTGATCTCTTTTTTTGTTACCGCTGCAGCATTCTTTGCTCTTGTATTTTCGCTTGGAGCCATTGAGAGCAACCATCAAGACGAATTCAAAGTGGCGATGGTCACAGATTTCTCCGACGTCAATGACGCCTCTTTTAACCAAGCGTGTTATGAAGGCGCTAAGGAATGGTGCGGGCAATATGGCATCCCATTCAATTACTATAAGCCATCCAGCGACTCTTTAGCAGAACGCACTAAGTCATTGAAGCTAGCCATTGATCGCGGATATGATGTTATCTTATGCCCTGGCTTTGCTTTAGGCGAAGCAATCGCGGAAGTGGCCCCGAAACATCCAGAAGTGAAATCCATAGGTTTGGATATTGCTCAAAGCGACTTTCCAAGCGATTTTTCGTTAACGGACAATATCGCGATTTATAACTACCACGAAGAGATTGCTGGCTATTTAGCGGGCTATGGCGTGGTGAAAGAGGGCTTTAGAAGACTCGGTTACTTAGGAGGCATGGCCTCTGCGCCGGTCATTCGATTTGGATATGGCTATGTTCAAGGCGCGGATGCTGCCGCGAGGGAAATAGAAGCGGATATTGATATCCAGCATGTCTATGGCGGGCAATTCTTCGGCGATAGCGAGATCCATATGCATATGGATGGCTGGTTCAAAGCCGATCATACCGAAATCGTCTTTGCCTGTGGCGGAAGCATCTATACCTCTGTCGCTTTAGCGGCCACAGAGAATAATGGGTATATGATTGGCGTCGATAGCGATCAAGCCCCGATTATCGATAGAGACTACAAGCCTGGCATGTGCATCACCAGCGCGATGAAAGGCATCAAGCAAACCGTCATCGCGAAATTAGAATCGCTTTATAAGGCCGAGGCTTGGGAAAAAGGCATCAACTATCTTGGGCTTGTTTCCAGCGAAAACCCTGAACTCAATTATGTGCAGCTTCCAATGGATCATTGGAGGATGGAGCATTTCACGGTCGAAGACTATAAAGCCTTATTGGCCGATATTATGAGCGGCGTTAAAACCATCTCTGCGGATATTGATCAAAAACCAGAGGTAAGCGCATTTACCCACGTGAATTATGAGGGCTCCATTAAGTAACATGAAAGAAGCATACGCGATTGAAATGCTAGGGATTACCAAGAAATACGGTGATATCTTGGCTAACGATCATATGGATATCCGCCTTAAAAAAGGTCATATTTTAGCCTTATGCGGTGAAAATGGGGCGGGTAAATCAACCCTGATGTCCATTCTTTTTGGTTTGATCGAACCAGATGAAGGCAGCATTAAAAAAGACGGGGTAGAGGTGCGTATCGCCGATCCTAACGAGGCAACGAGATTGCATATCGGCATGGTGCATCAGCACTTTAAGCTTGTCGATACATTCACCGTGCTCCAAAACATCATTTTAGGCGAAGAAACCCTGAAGAGATTTCAGGGCAAATTAAACTTAGCGAAGAAGGCGATCAATTTCTTAAATCAGCATGTTTTCAAGGTGATTGATTATAAAGCCGCGCGAGTGGAAGTCACAAAAATCATCGAGCAATACGACCTACAAGTTGATCTAGATAGGAAGATCAAAGATATTTCCGTTGAGATGCAGCAAAAAGTGGAAATCATCAAGATGCTTTACCGCAAAAACGACATCCTCATTTTCGATGAGCCAACCGCGGTCCTTACAGAGCAGGAAATACAAGGATTCCTAACGATACTAAGGAACCTTAAAAAAGAAGGCAAATCCATCATCTTCATCTCTCATAAACTCAATGAAGTATTCGATGTCAGCGATGAGATCACCATTATCAGAAATGGGCGGCATATTGAAACCCTGCAGACAAAGCAAACCACCAAAGAGGAAGTGTCTGCTTTGATGGTGGGAAGAGAGCTTAGCCCATTCAAAAGGAAGTCTAACCAAAATCCTGGCGAGGAAGTCCTTAGGGTGGAGCATCTTCACATGATCGACCCCTTTACCAAGAAGCAGATCGTCCATGATGTCTCCTTTAATGTCAGAAAAGGCGAGATCGTCGCTTTAGCGGGCATTGATGGCAATGGCCAACAAGAAGTGATCTATGGCATCACAGGCATCAAGAAAACCCAGGGTGGCGTGATTAGGCTAGGCGGGAAAGATATCTCCTCGCTTTCGATTCGCTCTAGAATCAAAGCGGGCATCTCGCATATCCCTGAAGATCGGCATAAATATGGACTGGTGTTAGACTATTCCATTTATGAGAATTCGGTATTAGACCGATATTATGAAAAGGCATTCTCGCAATGCTATTTCATCAACCAAGCATCGATCCAACGCTACGCAGACCAGTTGATTGAGAAATACGATATCCGCTCTAGCGGGGATGGCAACACAATCGTCAGAGGCATGTCTGGCGGCAACCAGCAAAAGATTATCGTCGGCAGGGAGATAGAGCGTAATCAGGACCTACTAATCGCCGTTCAACCTACAAGAGGCTTGGATATCGGCGCGATTGAAGGCATCCATAACCTGTTGCTAGAGCAACGAGAGAAGCATAAAGCCATTTTGCTGGTTTCCTTGGAACTCGATCAGATTCTCGCTTTAGCGGACCGCATTTTAGTGATGTATGAAGGAGAGATCGTCGGTGAATTCAATCCCGGTGAAGTCAATAGAGAAAAACTTGGCTTATATATGTCTGGCGCAGCTAGAGACGAAGTCCATCCCATAAAGGAGAATGACCATGCATAAACTCAAATCATTCTTCGCATCGCTTCTAAAAAAAGACGCCACCAAAACCGTCATCACTTCGTTATGGTGCGCTTTATCCGGGTTGATCTTAGGCTTTATCATCTTGCTTTGCATCAATGCCAAAGAGGCAGCCTATGGCATGACCTCTGTCTTGGGGAATTATATGATTTTCACCTCTTGGCAAGATCGGCTGAATTACTTTGGGCAAACCCTTGCGAAGACGGCTCCTTTATTAGCGATGAGCTTATCGATCCTGGTCAGCTATAAAGCGGGATTATTCAACCTTGGCGGGTCAGGGCAATACGCCATTGCGGTGCTTGCGATATCCTTCTTAGGGGTAGGCGCGAACTGGCCGTGGTGGATCGTGATGATCATTGCGATGCTGTCTGGCGCCGTCTGGTCCATGATCTCAGGCCTATTCAAAGCGTTCTTCAATGTCAATGAAGTCATCTCCGGAATCATGCTGAACTGGATCGCGTTATATATCGTTAACGGCGCTCTTACGAGCAGCAATACGATTTGGGATGCAGCCCATTCAGAATCTTATGCCATCTCCAATGCTTCAAACGCATTCATCCCATCGATTGGCTTAGATAAGGTGTTTGCCGGTAATTCAATCGTCGGTCTAGGGATGATATTGATCCTCGTCGCCGTGGCTGTGATTTATGTGCTATTTCAAAAGACGACGATCGGCTATGAATTGAAAGTGTCGGGGTTAAACGGGGATGCCGCGAATTATGCGGGCATCAATAAAGTGAAAAACATCCTTATTGCTACCGCGATTTCCGGCGCGCTTGCTGGTTTGGCGGCAACCCTTAATCTGCAAAACGGATTCACCTCCTGGAAATTATCTTCCGCACCGCCGGATATCGGATTCCAAGGCATTTCTGCTGCGTTTTTAGGTGGACTGCATCCGATCGGGGTTGTCTTCTCCTCTTATTTTATCGTTCATATCACAGAAGGCGGATCGATGATTACCGATTTAGGCTTCTCTCCAGAAGTCGCGTCCATTATGACCTCGGTCATTATCTATCTATCTGGCTTTGTGCTTTTTATCAAAGAGATCGTCTCCAAATACGATTTGAAGCAAGAGCTCCAACGATTATCCAGAGATAAGGGGGATAACAAATGACGATTGCATTATCGATACTCTCATTTCTTATCGCCTATGTCGCGATTTTAAGCATTACCGCATTAGGTGGCATGTTCTCTGAAAAGAGCGGGACAGTCGCTTTGTCTCTAGAAGGATGCATGACGTTTGGCGCCTTTATCGGCGGGGTCATGATGTATGTGCTCCCGCCTAGCATGTTAAACGGGTTAGCTGCTTTGATTATCATGCTTTCTTCGATTGTCGGTGCGGGGCTATTTCATTGTTATTAGCCCTTGCTTGCATCACATTCAAAGCCAATCAAACCTTGATTGGAACGGCGCTGAATATTTTAAGCACCGCTTTAGCGGTCGTATTGATCAAGCAAATGACAAGAACCGATGCCTTGCCAGTTGGCAATTCCAGATTGAATTTCACCAGGTTCTACGGCATTTTCAATGTCGATTTATTCGGTATGCAAGGCGTGAAATTCAATTGGCTGGCACTCATTGCTTTAGCGCTCATCCCGATCGTTTATCTCATCATTTATAAAACAAGGTATGGACTCAGACTATCAAGCTGCGGCGAAAACCCTTCTAGCGCGGATGCATTAGGCATTCATGTAGAGAAGACAAGATATATCGGCGTCTTGCTTTCTGGCTTATTTGCGGGGATAGGTGGGTTATTGCTTATCACCATGAATGCCGAATGGGAATTCGAGAATGGGGCCAGTGGCTTTGGCTTCCTTGCGCTTGCGGTATTGATCTTTGGCCAATGGAAGCCTTTATATATTTTCTTAGGGGCCTTTGTCTTCTCGATCTTCAAAACCTTATCCGTGGTTTATCCATCGATTGATTTCTTAGCCAATCTAGGTATCTCCTCTTATTTCTATTTGGCTTTGCCATATATCGTGTGCTTGATTGTTTTGATTTTCACAAGCAAGAAGAATATCGGCCCGAAAGCGCTAGGCGAACCATATAACAAAGGCAAAAGATAAAGCGTCACCTGAATGGATGCACGCTGGTGTGCTAACTTGATGCGTGGTGGTGCAGCATACAAAACAGGTTTCGAAACGATTATGTTTTAGGGCCGCTATTTGTTTCGGCGATATATATCGATCGCTTTATTGCACAATTCATCTAACGGGAGGATTGGTTCGCCGATCAGATAAGTGTGCACCGTGTTGTTGAAGCAGCCATACCAGCGCTTTTCTATGCTCGTTAGCCCATAATAAGCGCCAAACATCGAGCCAATAGATGCTCCGGTGCAATCGTTATCTAAACCCATGGCCACGCAGGTAGAGACGGCGTCGGTATAGGAGGATTTCCCTAGCATCGAGGCAAAGGCGATGACGCACATGTTGTTGATGGTGTGGACGCTGTCCATGCCAGGGAAGTGCTCATCGATTAAGGTGCGTGCCTGTTTGAAATCATGGATCTTTCCCTCTAAAGAGAACGCCCATTCTAAGGCTTTATGTAGCCTAGAATGCTTAGGAATATAATCCATGGCTTTCTTTTGGGCATCTAAGGGATGCATTGTAAAGGATAAAGATATCGCGGATGCTAAATACATCTCGCCATAGATGCCGTTTCTGCGATGGGTCAAATAGGCGTCACGATAGGCAGCGATCGCCGCTAGGCGTGGCCTGCCTGCGAAAACATAGCCAAAGGCATCCGCGCGGATGGCCGCGCCAATCCACTCAATAAAGGGGTTATCGTTCGCGACTTCTTCCGGTTTCATATTTGCCTTAAGGTTCGCTAGAGCGACTTCCTCTGCGGTGCAAGCGTAAGGAAGCTTATCTAGCCAAAGCTTCGCGATGTCATCTAGGGAATAATCCTTGCCGTACTGCTCTAATAATTCTAAGTTGAGGACGGTATAGGTGATGTCGTCATCGACATAGACGGCATCCATCTTTGGCAAGGTGTAATTGCCACGGATATCCACGCCGTACTGGACCCAGTCTTCTCTATCGACCTTATGCCAATACTCCGTTGGAGGGAATGGGGTGCCGCCTTCTAAGGCAATCTCTTCCATCCTAGCGATGGAATATCCTTCGACCGGCACGCCTAATAAGCATCCAGCAAATCTACCGATGATCGCGCCTTTCATACGATTAGAGATATCGTTCACGGGGAAAGACACGTCTTCAAACTCAGATTGGGCAAGGATGTCTTTTAATAAATCAGGTTCATCAGGATGAACTTGCTCTTGCTTTAAGAGAATCAGCAACGTTTTCAGCTCTTGCTCAGAAAGGCCTTCTAGAGGGTCTTTCTTTCTCTTTTCTTGCTCATAACGGAGCTGCTCATAAAGCCTGACTTCATCTAATAATTCCATAAAACGACGACTCCTAATTGCTTTTCCATAAGCGTTATGCCTATGAAGCGAGGATTATTTCTAATGTCATCATGATTTTAATGCATTTATAAATGCACGATATATTAAAATGTGTGCAGCCGTTCATTATTAATAAAGTGAGGTTATCTGTGATTCTAAAAGCAGGTAAAAAGACTATGAAGAAGATTCAACCCAAAACCAAAGCATCTAATCTCATCTATTTCGGTGAGTATCGTTTATCCATCCTCAAAGAAGGTCTGCTTCGCATTGAGCAAGATCCTAAGGGATTATTCAATGACGAACCGACGCAGCTTGCTTGGTATCGAGACACTACATTTAAGGATTATGTGGTGCAGGAAGAAAACGGCAGCTTAAAGATCCAATTCAAGGACCATGCCTTCATCTTTAATGGCAGCGTCGAAACTTCCTATATCCTATATAAGGGTAACCGCATCCCATTAGACAATTCGAAGAACCTCATGGGTACCTATGGCACGGTCGATGGCATGAATGGCGATCAAATCATCGATGGTGGTGGCAATCGCAGCATCGGCTATGGGGTTTGCTCCCGAAACGGCGTGGCGATCATCGATGACAGCGAATCCTATTGCCTGGATCATGACCTTGAATTCACCAACAAGAACAACGATGAACGCGATCTCTACGTCTTCTTCTATCCTAACGATTATCAAGGGGCGGTGAATGCCTTGTTCGATCTATCGGGATATCCACCTCTATTACCGAAATACGCTTTTGGTAACTGGTGGTCCCGTTACCATGCATATTCTGCCGAGGAATACCTTTACCTCATGGAGACCTTCCAAAAGGAGAACATACCTTTTACGGTCGCGACGATCGATATGGACTGGCATTATTCCAATTGGGCCAATGGCTGCGATTTCTTCGACAATATCCATATGCCCAAGGAAGATTTTATCGACCCCGCAACAGGAAGATATATCATCGAGGCCTGGAATAATGGCCCATGGTCGATTGGTTGGACGGGATTTACCTGGAACACGAATTTATTCCCGGATTACCAAGCAACATTACGTAGCCTAAGAGATATGGGCCTTCATGTGACATTGAATCTTCATCCTGCCGATGGCATCGCTTTCTATGAGGATTGCTATGAAGGACTGAAAACAACATTGGATTTAGACCTCAAAGAGAAACAGACTATCCCCTTTGATTTAACGGATAAAGCCTTCAAAGCTGCGTTCTTTATCAATGTATTAGGCAAATACCAAGATGATGGGGTGGATTTCTGGTGGATCGATTGGCAGCAGGGTGAGAATAGCAAATTGCCAGGGCTATCCCCAATGTGGTTATGCAACCATTATTTCTATTTGGACAACAGCAAATACAATGACCGCCCATTGATCTTATCTAGATTTGCAGGTGTTGGATCCCATCGTTACCCATTGGGCTTCTCTGGTGATTCACATCAAACTTATGATTCATTGAAATATCTCATCAAAACCACCTCGATGGCGGCGAATGTTGGCTTCACTTATTGGAGCCACGATATCGGTGGCCATATGCATGGGTTTAAAGACGGCGAGCAGTTTTTAAAGTTCATTCAGTTCGGCATCTTCTCTCCTATCAACCGCCTCCATTGCTCCTGCGAGGAGATGTTTGATAAGAATCCATTGCTATTCTTAAAGGGCAACCGTGACATGATGAAGCATTTCCTAAGATTGCGTCATCAAATGATTCCGTATATCTATTCCTTCACCTTTGAGACGAATCAACACGGCTATCCATTATGTAAACCACTTTATTACGATCATCCTGAAGATGCATTGGCCTATGCTTATGCGGATTACGAGTATTATTTCGCGAATGACATTCTAATTCGACCATTTTCTGATCCATCCGATGACCATGGCTTCAATGAAATCAAGATGTATTTCCCAGAAGGGGAGTACTTTGATTTGTTCTATGGCTATGCCTATAAAGGCAAACAAGAGCTTACGATTTATAGAGAAAACGAATCGATTCCTGCCTTCATCCAAAAAGGTGCATTCTTCGTCTTGGATGCAAGGAATGTCGGCAACAAGATCGACGCTCCAAAAGAGCTTGATGTGATTACCTCAACTGGTGATGGCAAATACGTTCTCCATGAAGATGAGGGTGATACCACCTTCATCAATAAGGAAGTTAAAGAGGGTGAGCAGACCATCTCTATTGAAAGTTCTATCGAAGGAAGAATCTATCACTTCAAGGTTTTGAACCTGCATAAAAACGTTGCACTTCAAGCTTCTAATTGCAAGGTGGTCGCGCAGCATGAATGCGGCGAATTTCTTGAATTCAGCCTACTTTTGCAGGGGATTTCAGGAAATTTAACCTTAAAATATACCCCGCAAAGCGACATCGATATCATCAAAGAGAACCTCGCAAGAAGGTTATCTTATCTAGATGATTATAACGACGAAAGGCAACGAACTTATGTTGCTTTGATGAAATGCGATTCTAAAGAAGAACTAGAACACGCGATCTATGATTCTAACTTAGCGCAGCATAATAAATGCGCGCTACTAGAGATGCTGCATTATTGATTTATCTAGCGAGAACCTGGATCTCGTTAATGGCCAATGGCTCAGAGCATTCAAAGGAGACGATGATGCTGCTAGCTTTGATTTCGTGATTGAACTGATAGGTGAACGCACCACAAGGGAAGGCGAATTCATTATCATAATTCACGCAGCCATTTGGGAATTGGCTTTGGGTAAAGGCATCCCCATTAGAGAAGAGGACATAATTGATATCGTAGGTTACCTTCATGTAATCCGCGCTGTTATTGATCATGAGGCCACCGATGTCGTATTCCTGATCGAATTTCAACTCAATGAAGGAATAACCGGTGCCAAGCGTGACTTCTTTGCCTTCTTCTTGAGGCAAGTTATAGCAATCCACCACATAACGGTCATTGATTGCCTTCTCGTTGGTGACGTTTTGGCTTCTGACGGTTGCTTTAGGAGCGATATTATCATAGCCGCTCATGGTAAAAGGAAGAGGCTGTGGCGACCAGGATGGTCCGTTGACGAATGGTGTACCGTCATCTAAGAAATAGACAGGGTCCATCGCGAAATAACGGGCAACCCAACCAGAAGAGCTGGAATTGTAATTACGGTTCTTGTGGGCGTGATAGCCAATCATGATCTGATCGCCGATCTTGAAGAAACAGTGGTGGCCGGTGCCAGAGGCAAAGCCAGACCACTTATCAAAGACCTCATCCCCTTCTTTATTGGAGCAAGGGACACCCATAAGCAGGTTGCTATAATAATCGCCTTCCTCATAAGGCTTTTCAAATAGGCCAAGCGGGGAATCGCTGACGGCATAGCAAACATCATAATTCTTATTCCAGCATCCATTGATGGAATAAGTCATGTAATATTTGCCTTTGCTCTTCAGCATGAATGGCCCTTCGGCGATCGCGTTATAACCATCACGGTAGGCAAACTCCCATAACATGGTCTTTTCCGTGGCTTCATTATTCACTTTGCCGGCTTCAACGATGAGTTTTCTAGTGGACCAATCGGCTTGATATGGCGAAGTGAGGTGAACGCCCCAAATGCGCTGTTCAGCCTGACTCCAGGAATAATACATATAGAGCTCGCCGTCATCATCGACAAATAGGGTAGAGTCTAAGACGGCCGAAACCTCATCATGCTTGAATAATGGGGTGGTTAATCCATTGACATCATCCGTCACAATTGGCTGATATGGTCCTAACGGCGTGTCGGCCCAGACGACGGAATTCCGGCGATGGCCACTAGAAGCCTCTACCGCGCTGTAATAGAGATAATACTTATCGCCAACCTTATATAGCTCTGGTGCATAGATGGTTGGGTTATTGCGATTCTCCCAGCCCGAGAACGAAGCAGGATTATAGATGTTCTTCTTCGTGAAGGTCACAAAGTCGGTCGTGTAGTAGCAAGGAACGTATTTGCAGGAGGAACTATCATCCGTTCCAACGATGTAATACGTGCCATCTTCGACATAGACCTGCGGATCTGGCAAAGGTACTTTATCAAGGTTGTTTACATACCACATTGCCTCGTCATATTCCCACACGTTTTTAGCATTTATATCATGTCTGACGAAATCGACATCTTCCTCCAAAGTTGCAGCGACACTGTTTTTGAAGGGCGTTTCCGTGGATGTTTGCACTGGGGTAGAGCAGGCAAAAAGGGCAGCACACATTGGTGCTATAATCAGCAATCTGCTGACAGGGTTATGCTTAAGGTTTTCCATGTTGCTATTATTCTAGCCAAAATCATAAAGGATTTAAACACGGAGGCCAAATTAGAGTGTATTAATCAACTGATTCTATAAAAATATGGTTGTTTTGCAGTGATTTTGCAAAAAAGTAGCCTCGCTAGGATCGGAGCGAGGCTACTAAGGGGGAAATACCAACTCCGAAGGAGAAAATGATTCATGAAGCAGAAAGGAGGTCCTTCGGGTGGTTCTGCGGAGGGAAATTATATAAGGGGAACAAAACTCCGCAGCGCTATTAGGATACTATAAATTGGTGGGAATGCAATCAAAAAAAAGAAACGCATTTTGTAATTTTGCGTTTCTTTTGTTGCTGACGCTAATTAATGATATTTTTGGAAGGCGTAAATGCCTAGTTTAACCGTTCCAACAACGTAGATGATCCAATAGATCGGAAGGATGATTAGACCAGCGAAAATGACTAAGACGACAGCGATGATGCCGGTGATGATTGCACCCCCTATGCCATGGTTATAAATGCGGCCGTTGGAGAAGTCGATGTCCCATTGGGATGAACCAACCGCAAACCCAACGCCTGCGGCGCGGAGTATGAATTTGATGACCGGCCAAATGATTGGAATCAAGCATAAGAAACCAGCTTCAAACCAGACACCGGCGGTATCGCTATGGATATTGGGGTTGAGCACCGCGTTTAATGCGATGATCCAAATGACGAGTGCGAAAACGATCCACACGCATCTTATGACGAACATCACTCTTGCCTTGGTAATATCTTCATTCATGTTATTTGCCTCCTATGGTCTGGCTCATTAGTATGTTGCGGTCCGCGCCAGCGCGAATCGCGGCATCACGGTAACGATTGAGCTCTTCAATGACATCATAGGTGTCATCGTAGAGATCATCATCCGCGTGATAGATGGGGTTATTTTCGATGTAACCTTGCGCTTTGAGGTATGCATCGCTTTTGAGGAACCGGATGACGGAGATGGCGCCATCGCTTCGTGGCATGATGGTGGGATCCACATTATAGATTCTGCCATTCAGCTCGACTTTGACCCAAGCGTGATCGCCTCGTCCTTGCACTTTGCCAAAGCATAATGCAGCAGGGATGCCGGCGGATGCAAGCATATGGATCAACGCCCAGGAATAACCTTCACACACGCCAGATTTCAATGTCAATGGGCCATAGGCCATATGCATGTTGCCATCGGGCGCGGTGTTGCGCTTAGATGCATATTCTATATTATAAGTGACTTCTTTCTGGAAATATGCATAAGCAAGGTAGATTTTCATGATATCCGCGAAATTGCCATTGTGGGTCAAGCGGTACATTGTATTTTTCGCGGCGCGCCTGCCTTTACCAAGATGATCATAGAAGACGTTATTCTTCATGCCGAGATCAAAATCGATGAAGAAGGTGCAGCAGGGGCCTCTGGTCCTTGTGCTGACCCTCAAAGAACATGCGCCTTCTGATTGAACAGCGTAGGTAGGGAGTTCTTTTTGGATGATAGCCTGGTGACGGCGGTGGTCGCTCATGGCATCGAGCATGAAGCTTGCACCATAATTGATATTCACCTTATCCGCGTAGGTAGTCGCGCTAGATTCACACAAGAGACTCTCTACATGGTCTGGTTCAGGCAAGGGTCGGTCTAGATCTTCTAGAGGGATATGCTGCCCGCCTTGCTGAATGGGTTTCATCTTTGGCTGGCGCTCAGGCTGAGGCTGAGGTTTCGGCCCATTCTGGTTTGGATTGCCACCGCCAATGAAGCGTTCCCATAGCCCGCGAAGTCCGCCTCTTTTTGGTTTTGGAGTGGGCCCTGGCTGTTGCTGTTTTGGGATTGGTTTTTGATTTTCAGGCGGGTTTTGATGGGGTTTTTGAGGAATTGGAGCAGAATTCTTAGGCTTTTGCCCCTTATAATCAATTTGGAATTCAACGTGTTTATCATCAAACGATGCATTCCATGCGACACCTTCTGGATATAATCCAGGTTCAACTCTTTCCCATGCGGCATTGAAAATATCGTGAAGTTGTTGTTCGGAAAATTTCCCGTATAGGGTAACCTCACTTTGCCCTGCATTGAGTGCGTTTAATAGGGTGTCTGACGGATTCATGATTTAGCGTTTGAACCAGCTGAACAATCCGCCTTTATGGCTCTTGCCGTATTCTTGGAAGTCGGTGACAAGACGTGCCTTGGCGGCTTTGTAGATCTCGTTATCCTCAGGAAGCTCTTTTAAGCGCTTCTCATAACGCTTGTCATAGCATGCTTCGATGGTTGGGTTATCTTTTGGCTTGATAAGGGCCTCGACTGCTTCTTGGACAGCCTTGACGCTTCCGTTATCAGACTTGAAGGAAACCACCAAGCAAAGAGAATAATATAGCATTATGCCATCGGAGTTACGGAGCTCTTGGAGCACCTTGATGTAGGAGGCTAATAATCCTTTTGGATCGCCTGGCGCGAAGGCACATAAGAAGGCGATATGGACTAAGCTCTTTTCATAATTCAAAGCGCGAAGAATCGAGACGAAATATGGCAAACGTAAGTCGGCTGGTTTGATCAAATAGCCGCCTTTTGCAGCGAATTCTTCTAAAACTTTCTTCTGATCGGAGGAAGTTTGGGCTTTCACAACATCATCTTTGACCTTGGAAAGGAGAGCTGGCTTTTCGATGGCGAGCTCTTTCAAAGGCGCTTCAAATTCTTTTAATGATCCGCCTTGGAGGACGTATTTCATTAATTTTATCTCAAGCTCTTTGATGAGTTCTTCTGGGATGCTGCCACGGACGCCTTTTAGGCGAAGCAAGAAATCCAAAGCATTCCGCAATGAATTTGGCTCAACCTGTTCGCCTAAGCCTTCAATGAAGGTCTTGGCAAACACTAGACCAGAATTGAGTTCTGGTCGATTGGCATGTGGATAATGCTCGAACAAGGCAAAGAGGGTATCGATATATTCTGCGCCTCTAGACTTATCGGATAAGTAGGCTTTGACCAGCTTGCCTTCAAATTGGCCAAAGGTCATCTCTTTGATGAAGCTTGCGATGGTAAGCATCGTCTCCTTATAGCCCATGTTTGGTCTAAACATGCGGATGAAGGTATCGACCTGTTCTTGGTTATTATCCTTATAGGCTTCGAGGACGATCGTGCGATAGACCTGCTCTCTACGCGCACCAAATGGGACCAATAATGCATCAATTTGCTGGAGAACTGCAGGGTTATTGGCGTTTTTACGCATTAAAGCGGCATAGGCATGCAGTACTTTAAGTTCATCATTCTCTGATAATTTGCCTTCTAAACCCTTCTTGACTTTCTGCTGATAGAGGTCGAAATAGAAGTTGAGGACGGCGTCGTTGCCCGCGCCTTTTGAGAGCTGATACAAGACGTCGCCACGGATATGGTTCTGCAAGATATCATTCTCAATAGAGGCTAATAAGCCTTCACCTTTCAAGGTGTTATAGACGCTGATGAGCTCATTGCTTGGCACAGCATCTAGTAGGCTATATAGATGCGCCTTAATGAGCGGGAAGAACTCCTGCGATAAGGATGGATCGACTCTTCCTGCTAGTTTATAAAGGGAGAAGGATGAAGCCATGTCCTCGCTAAGCATCGCTTTGTAATTATCCTTGATGAGGTTGATGATGCTACTTTTTATCGCTGGCATGTTATAGCCAGAGCTAAGGTAGAAGTTAATTGAACGCTCGAGGTCGCTCTTGCTTGGCGTGCCAGAGTTCACTAAGACGGAACGATAGAATTCATAGAAATTATCGACGTCATTTGGTAGCACACCACCCATGTTCTCATTGATGAAGGCAATGCATTTTCTTGCTGAGGGATCGCCAGAGGCTAACGCAGTGACGAAGACGCCAGCATTGACGGGGAAGGTGGTCTGGCCGGTTTTGCCATCGAGGAGATGGAATTCGCTGCGTGGGTTATGCATCAAAGAGCCTTGGGTGAAACCAACGACCTGGTATTTGAGCCTTCTATTGGCCTTTAATGCAGCATCCACATAAGGGTTATATTCCATGACTTCGCCGATTGGGCTCATGTTGTAATAGGAATAACGCTCCGGGTTGCTCTTGAAGGAAGAGGTATGGGTTAAGAAGGTTAGCTTGCTGGATAAAGAGGCAGGAAGGAGCTGTGCAACGGTATTGATATAGCCGATGACCTCTTCGTTGCTATCTTTGATAAAGAGAACGGTACGCTGGGCTTCTGGCTTCTTTAGTTCCTCTAATAAGTAGGATAAAATCGCGGTGAGATTACGCTTTCTATCTGGGCCTAAAGAGAAGAAAACATCGGTTTTTGCAAGGTTTTCTTCATTTTCAGCGGTTAATTCAAACGGTGGGGTATCTATTCCGAGATCCAAACGATAATAATCGTTTTGGGACTTTTGGTCGCCAGGGAAATTCTCCGCATTCATATATGCTGCTGGGTTTTTCGCGAAGCTGCCGATCAAAGCTTCCGCCATGAAGATGGGGCGGTGTCCGCCGCCATTTTTGCGGAGCTCGGTGCAAAGCGGCAATTCGCCAGAGCAGACGAAGGCATATTGGCTATTGCCCACTTCAACATATTCGTAGATCTTTTCAAACTGGTTCATGTCGCCCTTGCGATCTTCGATGATGCGCTTGAGCAAACGGAAATTGATAGGAGCAGAGAAGAGGTTTGGGGAAATAGCTGCAACCCCGAATCCTTCCTGACGGACGATCTTGCCTTGATTGAGGAGATCGATCCAAGGCGAACAACGTGTGTAAAGAATCTTTTCCATGTTTAGCCTCCTTAGATTGCTTTAATCAATCCCTCTTGGACCATCATCCAAAGGAATGGGTCTAAGATACGGATTGGGTCGAGATGACGTAAGAACATCTGGCCGTTTTCCATCACTGGCGGGTTGCCAAGAGCGGAAACGCCGAAGTAGTGGATCTTGTTCGCGACGAAAGAAGATTCGACCGCGGAGAAGAAGTCGGATTCGTTATCCATTAAGTATTGCTTGATGGAATTGGAGATCTGTTTTGCTAAGGTCATATCGAAGCCTTGCTTCATGAAGTCATAGCAGCCAAGGTGGACTTGGTCGCCGCGAGAATAGAGCAATTCGGAATCGACGAATGCAGAGCCTTCGCTGCCATCGCCGAGCGCGTCGATCTTGGTGAAGATGATGGCGACGTTCATGTTGATTAAATCACCAGGGCCAAGCCTTAAATTGGTGCGTAAGAAGTTCGCGACCGCGTTGATGGAATCCGTCGCGGATTGGCCTTCCACACCGTTGGAGGAGATGTTATCCACGCCTTCTCTATCCTTGAAGGACGGTAACTGAAGTGGATCGATCAAGATGAATAAGGACTTGGTATCGCAGAGGTATTTGGCCAATAAGGCATTCTCTGGGCGATCAACGGAGGGGAAGATTTCACCGGCGTTATCGTAGATGGTCAAGGAATAAGATGGGATCTTCGTGCCTTTGGCTTTGTTCCGATCGCGGATTCTCCATAAATATGGCTCAACTTCGTTGGCAATAGAGGTCGCAGGAAGTGGGAGATGATCGATGAACATGCTCTTTTCCATAGCCTTGAAGTTGAGGTAGTACTCGCGGGTATTATCTAATGGGGATAAGGCCAAGCCGGTCTTCATCGCATGCATGAGTTCGTGCAGCATGGAAACTAAGAAGTTGGTCTTGCCGGATTGGGTGGTGCCCACAAGCGAGAACTTCAACGAGCGATCATAATCTAGATAATCGGCAGGAAGCTTCTGGTGGCAATGTGGGCAGCGCACGACTGAGGCCATCAAAACAGAGCTATGGACGGCTTTGTTCCTGCATTCTGGCATCTTATCGTGGAATAACCCCGCGCCGCGATAGCTTTCGCCGCACTGCGGGCATTCGTAAATGACGGTTTTCTTACTGATGGGGTTCATGCAGTAGGGGCAAGTGATATCCATGTTTGTTCTCCTTATTTATATATAGTTATTATTTCTGACAGGTTAATGAGTTGTAATCGGCGGCCGAGACTTTGGTTTCATCGTCTGGGGTGACTAGGAAGAGGCGGAATACCATACCAGGTTTGCAATATGCTGGAGGGATGGCAATCGAATAGCTATCGCCTGCTTGCTTTAATTCTGGATGGGTCGATGTGACCTCTAAGGCGTTATCGCTATGAACGTCATTGCCAGATAACGGAGTCGCGCCGAATCTAGCCATCAAACGCACATCGGGCAAGCCACCTTTGCAAGATAGCTGCAAGGTGCCGATATAAGTCTTCGTGAATAAGCCCTTCTTCTCCCATTTGATGCTATAGGAGACGGTGCGCGGGCCAGCGCTGGAGATAATGGTAGATGCAGTCTGTCCAAAGACATGATTACCACTGATGACGAATTCACCAAGGATCAATAGCTTGAAGGAACCCGAGGAGATCGGCCTGCCACGGCAATCGATCAAACCTTCCCTACGATAGGAATCGGCAGGGATGAAGCTTGCCATATGGCTTTTGATATCCTCTTGGGTGATCTCATTCTTCGTGTGGTTTGCATCTAACACCAAGTAATAGATGCCAAAGCAATTCTGCGGGACATCCTTCAGCATGACATAGGCTTTCGCTGTGTCTTTGATGGAGGTCTTCTTCTTATCGACCTCTAAAGTTGGGATAGAGGAAACGAAACCAAGTCCGCAGATACGGGCCTTGCTATCGGTCATGGAGACAAGCGCGACGGCATAAGCGTAATCGCCAGCAAGGGTGAAGGTGAAGCCGCCATCTTTGGCTTTTGCTGAACCTAAGAGTTTCTCATCTTTGATATAAGCCTGCAATTCCTCATTGGTGATGAGGTTATGCAATTTACGATCCACCAAATTGGCTTTGATGGTGTAGAGGCGGACGGGGTTTGGAGATGACATATCCACCGCGCGATAACGCACCTGGATGGCACCGCCATTTTTCTCGATAACAACGTTATTAAGGTCGCTTGGGTCGCGCTCAATGCGGATTAGCACACCTTTACCGCTAGAATAGACTTTATTCTGACCTTCCATGTAGATGGCTTGGATCAAATAGCCGTATTGATGGTCTAATTGCACCGACTTATCTTCATACGGCATGCGGGTGCTTTGGCAAATGCAGGTCGCGGCAGGGTCATTTGGTCCAGCAGGGACCGCATTCTCTTTACGGAAGATACGCACGCCAACGCAATTGGTAGGTAAGCTATAGGATAAGGATGCCGATAAGCCAGATGGGAGGCCTTCTAATTTCTCAACCTCAGCGAAATAGGCGAATTTGGCGCTTGTAGCAGGAGAGAAGACGCCTTCACGCGCAGCGAAGATGCCATAGAAATAGGCTTTGCCTGGCTGGATCTTGCTATCTTCATAGGTGGTCTGGGTGCCTTCTTTGATCAAGATGATGCCATCGGAGAATGTCTTAGGTGCGTGATCTTCATTGCGGACGAGGTAATAGGAGACGCGGCTATTCTTCGATGGAGCCCAACTGATGGAGACGCCGAAGACGTTGCCTTGCAGCGCAACGACGCTGAAGCGCTCAACCGGAAATAAGTTGACCTTGTGCAGGTGTTCTTTGGCAGGGAGATAGTCTGCGACCACATCTAAGATGTCGTAGCAGCGTAATGCCGCAGCTTCCGAGAAATCATTTGGCGATGGCATCATGCCACGGGCTTTATCCAAAGCCTCTTGGATGCGCTTTAAATGGGAGGAGATATCTAATGTTGGGAAATTCTTTTTGACGTTTTCCGCCTCAACCTTAGCCTGCATGAAGTTCTTGCCAGACATCAAAGATGTGAGTTTGCTGAAATATTTGGAATACTCTTCATATCCCTTCTCGATCTTTTGCTGGATGGTGGCAAATTCGGGGTTCTTACGGAGGGTAACGCCTTTAGGGTCAGCCGCGAGAGCTTGCTCTAAATAGAGCTTCGCCTCGCCATAATCGCCTTTAGCCAAAGCGGTCTTGGCAGCGTTGATGTATCTTGGGACCTTACGGTATTCGATGACATTGAAATCGCAGCTTGTGCAGATGCTGGCCGAGGCTGGCATGAGCTTGCCGCAGTTCGGGCAGGGGATATAGTAGGATGCGCCGCAATTCGCGCATTTGCCACGCTCTGCTTCGGCATGATTTGGGAAGTTTGTGGAAGCGCCGCAGTTCGCGCAGGTCATCGAGACAACGACTTTTGCAGGCTCGTATGGGTCATTCTGCAAGGAGGCTTCTTTGTTATAGATGGTTAAGGCTAATTCATCATTATTGAATTTCTCTTTGATTCTAGCGATGAAGTTCTGGGCGGTCTTCTCGTCTTTTCTAGCCGCTTTCGGGGTTGCTTTGATCGCATCGAAGACCGGACGCAAGGTCTCATAGACCGCGGAGTTATCATAAGCGGTGCGCTGCTCTGGCTTTTTGATATCCAAAACCGATGGGATCTTCGCGATCAATTTGCGGACAGGCTCGCCGACAGGGCCGTTATTGCCGCCTAAGGAAGCAACCATCTTATCGCCTTCTTCTTTGAGAATCTTCAGCAATACAGGGGTATCTTCCTGGCGGATCTCATTGACGGGGCGATTGGCTAGATGGGACAAGAAATCATAGATGTCGCGGACATCCCTAGACCAAGGGTATTTCTTGGGGATTTCCGTGGAGGCACGGAGCAATTCAAAGATCTCTCGGAAATCCTTAAGCTCTGCATCTAATAGCAAGAAGCCTTTTGGCAGTGGCTTAATGACCGCACGGACAATCTGATGGTCCGGATTCTCCTTCATGATCTTCTCAACATCATCGGAGCTGATCATGTAGAGATTGCTCCAGGAGTCAATCTCCGTTTTATAGGCCTCGTAATGGTTTGGAAGGGTCGCAAAATATGCACGTAATGCATTGGCTTGCTTCTCAAAGAAAGCGGTCTTGTGGGCTTTGACTTGCTCTTTGTCTTCAACCCAAGCCTTCATCTGCTCGACAAGCTTCTGGCCAGCGAGGAAATCCTCTTGGGAGATCTCCTGGCGGTTGTTTTTGCTAACGAGCTGGTTCAGATACTTCTCAATGGCTTCGCGGATGGGCTTATCGCCTTTGATGTCTGCTCTTAGTTGCAATATTTCAAAATAGTTATCCATAGAGTTACCTCTCTTTGTTATTCAATCCTGCCGTCATAATAGACGGTGATATCTTTGCTTGGCGCATGCATCGATGGGTATTCGATGTGCACGATGACCTTATCGATGTGACTCGTGAATGTGACTTCCATATAATCGGCTTTGCTGACTCCTTTAGGGAAGGGGAGGAAGAGCTGACCAAGGCGCTTGGCCTGAATGCTATTGGTCTCTTCCTTAACGCTTCCATCATCATCGTCGACAAGAACGATGATGTCATTATCATTTGCTAACGAGCGATAGCAGGAGAATCCGATGCCAGCTTGGTTATCAAACATCGGATAGAAGGTTTCTTTCTCGCTAACAGCAGGGAGTTTTTGCCCTTTGAATAGGACATGGTTGATTCTCGCACCATGGCTATCATACATATCGAAGCCAAAGGCATATGGGGCTTCGGTTAATGCGCCTCCATCTCCTTTGGTGAGCCTTTCCTCGTTTCTTCTAGCAGCGGTGGGCTCTTCCTCGGCGGCGAATAGCTCTGCGCTAAGTGCGGCCATACTCGGATCAAATGGCACGAAGGTATCGCCTTGTTTCCCACTAGGGACATGCTGGACATGCACCGCGATGCCATTTTTCTGAAGGGTATAGGTCACAAGCAATTCGTCTCTTGCCTTGCCTTTAAACATTGGGATGTTGAAACGCGCGACCTGCTCGCCTAAATAATCGCCCTCAAGCTTTATGGGGAATTGCCCATCTTGGGTGAGGTCGAAGCTTACAAGCGGATATAGTTGCTTATCGCCATACTCTGGGGTATTGGAGCAGATCAAATTGACCCCAACCTCCTCGCAGCCATCATAGGGCACGCGGTAGGATTTGGTGACGCTATCGCCAGCGACGTTGCTCTCTATGAAAAGGTTATATACGTTCAAAGCATACCTAGAGGAAACGACGATGCCAAAAGATAACCCTGCATGCTGGCCATCCTTAAAAGCGAATTTGACTAAACCCATTTGTAAACGCTCCTAAATAGGAAATAGCCCCCTTGAACGGCAGCCCAAGGGGGCGTAGATGACGATTATTCGATGAACAAAGCGTTGATATGGTTGTTATCCATGTCAACTTCGTTGTTTGTGAATTCGATGTCGACTTCCTCGACGTCGCCAGTGATGGAGTTCTCAACCCTGACATGGATGCCAGAGCCAGAGACACTCATGGTGGTTGGAAGCGCGGTGTCCTTGGTAACGCCTGGAGGGAACTTCAAGTACAGTTTGCCAAGGTATTTTAGACCCCAAGCTGGATCTGGATCGATTGGATCGCCCGTTTCTGCGCCTTTTGGCACATTGAGTGGGAAATAACCATAACGATCGGTGATGTTGGACTCGTAGATGTAGAAGAGTACGCCCCGCTGATTGTCCACGACCGGATAGTAGGTCTTGGTGATCGAAGCGGGCATCTTATCGCCCTTATAGATCAAGTTATCGAGTTTGATGCCATCATCGACGGAACTATCATTGACGTCGACGCCGAAGGTACGGGATGCGATATCCTGAACTTCGATGACCGGTGCTTCATCTTCGTCGCCGAACATGAACCCGCCGGTGTTCTTCTTGCTCTTCTTGATTAAATTCGCATAGATGGATGCGCCTTTGCAGACCGCGCATTCTGCATCTTTGAGCTTGACCTCGATTGGCATATCGATAGACGGCGCGTTTTGACCACGGATTGCGGCGAGTTTAGCAGCGCTGCCATAACGCTCGGCGATCGTGTTCTTGACCATCGGCATGTTGGAGGAGCCACCGACAAGAAGGACCTTATCGATCTTGACGTTGGAAAGCTTTGGCAATGCAAGGATACGATCCAAGCAGTCGGTGGTCTGCTTCAATAAACCAGCGGAGACGGTTTCAAACTCTTCGCGGGTGACGGTGCAGGTCATGGAGCTGCCGCCGATATGGCAACGCACATCCGCCGCTTGGGTAACGGAAAGCTTATGCTTGGTCTTCTCGACGATCGCGCGGATCGCGTTCTCGTCATCCATGGAAAGCTCGTCGAGGCCATTCTCGGACATCATTTTGTCCTTGATGAGGGAATATAGGAGCATATCCCAGTCTTTGCCGCCGAGCTTATCGTCGCCGTCAGTGGCTAAGACGGTGCAGGAAGGCACGCCGTTTGGTTTGGCTTTGATCTCAAGGACGGTGACGTCGAAGGTGCCGCCGCCAAGGTCATAGATGACGACGTTCTCATCTTTGATTTTGTCGCTGCCATCGAGGGCATAGGAAATCGCCGCCGCGGTTGGCTCATTGATGAGTTCTAAGACGTTTAAGCCAGCTAACTGTCCGGCTTTCTTCGTCGCATCACGCTCTTCGTTACCGAAGTAAGCAGGGCAGGTGATGACGACGTCCTTGACGATCTCACCTTGCTCGGCTGCGTATTTGACGATCTTTTTCAAGATCAATGCAGAGATCTCGATCGCGTTATAGGAACGGCCATCGATTTCGTGTGGCAACGCAGGTTTACCGATCTCACGCTTGATGAATTGGATGACTCTGTGGCCCTCGGTCTGGACGTAAGCCTTCGCATCATCGCCGATGACGGTCTCGCCGTTTTCACCGAAGTAGACGGCGGACGCTAAGGAATTAGGTCCGCCTTTCTCAGCGGGAATGACAACGGCTTTGCCGTCTTCGAATTTCGCTAGACACGAATACGTTGTACCAAGGTCGATGCCAAATGTATCTGCCATGGTTTTGCCTCCTTAGTCGACGATTTCGAATGCGTCGATTCTCTGTTGGGATTCTTCTTGGTTGAAGTCGCCGGTATTGTAGGCGATGTCGCAGCCTTCAAGCTCTTGGTTGGTGACGCCGTCGGTGACTTTGACGTGGACACCAGCGGAGTCGACTTGGAAGTTGACGATCATTGGATGTCTCTTCTGACGGCTGCCTTCTGGGACATTGAGGACGAAGCGGCCGAGCTCTTGCATCTGATCGGCTGGATCGGACTCTAATGGGTTGGATTCAAGGTCGGTGCAAGGCTTGGCTTGGTCGGCCATGGAAACGTTTTGATAGACGGGGACGTTGATCTGTTCGCAGCCATCATATGGGACGTAGAAGGTCTTGGTGACGTTGGTGGCTTCACCGATGATGGTATCCTTCTTGATGAGGTTGGCGCAGATCCAGATGATCTCATTGGTGGCTTTGTCTCTGGTCTGGGCGCCGATACCGAAGGAACGTGGGGTGAGGTCGTCGACATAATCCACGAATCCAGCTGGCTTTGGTTTTGGTGCGCCTTCGCCTTCTGGCTGAGGGTTATCTGGATCTGGGAAGTTATCGCCTTCTTCGTTGAGGCCTTGGGTGAGCAAGTAAGCATAGCAAGAGGCGCCTTTGGCAACGGCGAGCTCTGGCTCTTCAAGCTGGCAGGTGGTCTCTGGGAAGGCGGCTTTGACGGCCTTCATGACCATTGGCATGTTGGAGCTTCCGCCGACAAGAAGGATCTTATCGAGGGTCTTGCCAGCAACATTCTCTTTGGCTAAGACACGGCTGACGCAGTCGATGGTCTGCTGAACCAAGGAAGCGGTCGCGGTCTCGAATTCCTCACGGGTGATGTCGAATTTAACGGTCTGTCCCTGGATCGGGGCACGGAAAGTATGGGATTCCTTCGCGGTGAGGGCTTTTTTGGTTGACTCAACCTTGGAAGCGATGGCCGCGCGATCGTCTTCGTCGAGCTCTTCTTCGTCGATGCCCGCTTCCGCGCAGACTTTGCCGGTGATGAGGGCTTCTAAGAGGTGATCCCAGTCTTTGCCGCCAAGCTTATCGTCGCCGTCGGTAGCCAAAACCTCGAAGTGAGGAATGACTTTGCCCTCGACTTCCTTGGAGGAGATATGGAGGACGGTGACGTCGAAGGTGCCGCCGCCAAGGTCATAAATCAAAACGGTTTCTTCTGGGAAGTTGTTCGCGCCGCCACGGAAGGCATAGGAGATGGAAGCGGCGGTTGGCTCGTTGATGAGCGCAAGGACGTTGAATCCAGCAAGCTCACCGGCTTTTCTGGTCGCGTCACGTTCGGCGAATCCGAAGTATGCAGGGCAGGTGATGACGACATCTTTGACGTCTTCGCCTTGGTCTGCGGCATAGGATTTGATCTTCTTGAGGATCATTGCCGAGATGTCGATCGCGGAGAACTGCTGGCCGAAGAATTCATGCGGTGCGCAATCTTTGCCGATTTCGCGCTTGATGAATTGAACGACGTTCAGTGGATCGGTCTGGACCATGTTCTTGGCTTCGTTGCCAACGACGATGGAGCTTTCCGATTCGAAGAAGACGGCGGATGGCAAGGAGTTGGATTGCTCACCGGCATTCTGGATGATGACGGCCTGGCCATCTTCGAATTTGGATAGACACGAATAGGTTGTGCCTAAGTCAATACCATAAACACTCATGTTATTTGTTCCTTTCTGTTTATTGGTGGTTTTTATTGTTGAGCACTGGGCTCTTGATAAACATACATATCAGCTTTGAGGTAGCTGAGGATGACCTTGCCTTTCTTAAAGCCTGGGGCTTTGTAGGCGGCGACTTTCTTATCGAGTTCGGGGTTATCGGTAGGAATGCGCTTGGAGATCTTGGAGGTGAGTGGATCGAAGTCATCGCCTTCTTTGGCCGTGACTTTCTCCACCCCATAGTCTTCGAGCAGGACCTGCATTTCCTCGAAGATGCCTTCAATGTTGGAATATAGACGCGGGTCGATATCCGTTTCGTTGAGCATGAAGCAGTAGGAGGAATAGATGGTCGCGAGTTCTTTGAGGATCTTGTTGTACTGATTGAACTTGACCTGGTCTTCAAGGAGCTGGACGTTCTTCTGAAGGGTGTTTTTCGCTAAGACGCGGAATTCATCGGTCTCTTCTTGGGTTTTGATGAGAGAATCGCGTAAGGCGAAGACCGCTTTCTTGACCCATTCTAAGCGATTGACGGTGTCGAGGTTGAGTCTAGATGCGACCCAATCTTCATAGGCCTTCTTGCTTTCTTCTGGAAGGGCAGCGAGCTCTTCTTCAGAAGCATTGAGGACAAGCGCGAGGGCATCCGCGAGTGGGGATGGGGCTTCCATCTCCGCTTCTGGTTCGCCTTCTGGCTCAGGCTCACCTTCTGGAAGAGGTTCTTGTTCTGCTTCAGGGGCAGGTTCGGCCTGTGGCTCTTCTTCCACTGGCTCTGGGAGAGGTTCTTGCTCTTCCGTTTGAGGGGTTTCTAGGATTTCTTCGTTTTCCATGTAGGCTCCTTGTATTATTTCGCTTTGGATAAGCGTTGGTAGAGATTGGGTTTGCCTTCTTTGATGATCCAGGCAGCGGCTTCGTAGACCTCTGAAGGCTTATAGGCTCCGCCGTTTGGGGCATGGCCCATCGCGGAGGAGAGGTAGAAGTGCACGTTCTTATAACGGCCTAAGACATTGTTGACGAGGTCGTTATGGCCGATAGAGGCAAGGTATTGCTTGACCATTTCATCGCGGCAATAATCGAAGGAATTCTTATAGAGGGCAGGATTGGCGTTATATTCCTGCTTGATCATCTCGATGGAGATATCCTTCTTGACCTCAGCGGTATCGGCTTTGACCACGACGATCGAGATTGGTTTGGTGATCATCTGGTTGGCCTTTGCGAATTTCTGGGCGATCAGGTATTGATCGAAGGAATGGAGGACCTCCACTGGGGCAACAGGCGATACCTGGGTGCCATCGCTTGGCTGCTGGTTGAGCAAATCCCCATCGGCGAAGGGGTCCACTAGGAAGAGGAAGCCGTCCGCGTAGTTATATTGGGCCATTCTATGGATGCCTTCCTGCAAGGCGACTTCGCCTGCAAACATCTCACCTGGGATATCGACGAGCTCGAGTTTGATAGGCTTATTGCCTTTTAGCTGCAATATTTCGGAATAGAAGGTGACGTCTCTGCCTTGGGTGGCCGCGGGGTCGCCTGTGCCGGCGGAGAACCTGGCTAATTCTTGGATATAGGCGCGGCTAGTCGCGACATCTTTGACTTTGATTTTGGTCTTTTTGGCCCTGGCATTGATTTCCTCTAATAACGCTGCGGTGAAGACGGTTTTGCCAGAAGAAGTGCCGCCGATGAGCTGCAAGGTTAACGGGACGGTGGCAATCGTGCCGAAGGTCTCGCCGCAATGAGGGCAGATCTTCGTGTATTTGGATTTGCCACTTAGATAGGTGGAACCCATATAGCAGCCGCATAAGCAGCGGTGGTTGAAGATGCCGTATTTGTTTGCGATCAAATGCTTATGGACTTCGCCGCAATGTGGGCAAAGGTACTGCGGGACGATCGACATCTCGTTGCAGTTGGGGCAGTGGTTACGGAAACCAGAGATCAGCAAGGCTAAGCGATCAATAATGAAAACGGGGATGAAGAGGATATAGAAAACAAGCAAGAATGCGAAGAAGATGACGGAGAATAACGTGCCGAACACCAGCGAGAGAATCGCGCCAACAGGCCATTGAAAGGCGATAAGGATCGCACCTAGTGGGCCAAGCAGGATCTTAAGGATCCAGGTTGGTCTCATCGCCGCGACCCAAATTTGCTTGATTTTCCGTACCTGCGCGACGATTTGACGGAAACAATCGCGGAAGATGAATGGGAAGACGAGCATGCAAGGGCCAAAGAACCAACTGGTGATGGATTCCCCCTTTTTGCTGGTGCGTGTTTCTGCGTCGAAGGTATCGCAGATGCCACGGATGATGCCGGTATAGACGGCGTAGAACCCTAGGATAATGGAGAACGAGCCAAAGATGGTCATCGCCGCATAAGAGAGAAACATGATAATTGCTTCCATAAGTCGTCCCTCCTATTGCTTAACAGGCTTCATCTTGTAGCGATGGAGCATGTAACGATGATTGAGTAAGCCGCCGAGCATGGCGAGGAGATTGAGGTTCACTAGTCCGATCAGGATGACCCCATAATGGATGGTCGCTTCGGAATCGCGGCCTTTGACCAAGCAGAGGATGCAGCTGATCGATGAAAGCAAGCAGAACATGAAGCTTGGAATCAGGATCAGCAAGAACATGGTGAAGGAAGAGCCATCCGTCCGTGACCAGGAGCCGATTTGACCAAGCACATCCCAAAGATCAATGCCTTGGGCTTTCATGATGAAATAGATCAACACGATTGGGGTGGCCAAACCCCAAAGAATGCCAAGCACATAGCAGATGTTCCTCATGACGATATAGAAGCTGCCGCCTTCATTAGGCTCCGCTAAAGCAGGGGTGTAGTCACTTGGCTCAGGCTCGGGTTCGGGCTGTCTCTGTGGCTGCGGCACTGGTTTTGGCTTTGGTTGTGGCTGTGGCTGCGGTTTCGGAACCGGCTTTGGTTTAGGCGGGACCGGAACATTGTTCTGAAAGGGGTTTTCTTCGCGTTCAGGCTGTTGTTCCAACTGACTTCCTAAAATGCGGGTCGCCTCTTGGCCTTCTAGCAAACGGTAGTAGCCGGAATAGGACCCAAGGTCGCCATCGAATTCAAAACCAAGGAGCTGACCGGGCTTAACAGATGCCCCGTTCAGCGTGCCGGAGAAAGAAGTGACGCGAAGAATCAAATAAAAACAACTGCCACTTGGGACATTACGGACATGCTGCGCTTGCAAGGTGTTGCCGTTAATGCTCAAGGCGATGTTTTTGCCGTCACCTTTCCCTTGTACAAGTATGGTTCCCATACTGCTCCTTTCTTTTAAACCAAATGGATGGTCCAAAAGTGATACGTATTTAGTTAAATTATTATCTCATAAGACCCCTTTCAAATAAAGACATAAGTGAATCGTAGATTCTCTTAAGGTCTGCTAGAAATGCGAAAACGCATCAAAAAAACCGGCTTCTTGAAGGAAACCGGTCGAGATTTGCAGGGTTTTTGTTATTTTTGGCCCTTTATTCTTTGCAAGAATGCAGGATTCGCTTGTCCCCACATCCACTCCGCAGATTCTAAGACTTGCTGCGGTTTGTATGGCTTATTCATCTCTGGGGCATGACCCATGGAGGATGCCAAGAAGAAGTGGACGTTCTTGAATCTGGAGGTGATGTTATTGACCACGGAGGACATGGAGATGTTGCTGAGCATCTCTTTGATCATCTCATCGCGGCAGTTATCGAAGGAGTTCTTATAGAGGGCTGGATTAGCTTCATAAGCCTCTTGGATCATCTCCATCGTGAGCTCCTTTTTCACGCGCTCGGTGTCGGATTTGACGACGACCACTGAGATCGGCTTGGTGATGAGCTGACCTGTCTTCGCGAACTTCTGAGCGATGAGGTATTGGTCAAAGGAATTGAGGACTTCCTCAGAAGAAACCGGTGATATTTCGGTGCCGTCAGAAGGCTTATCGTTAGCAAGGTCGCCATCGGAATAAGGGTCGACTAAGAAGATAAAGCCATCCGCGTAGTTATATTGCGCCATCCTGTGGATACCTTCTTGGAGAGCGGTCTCGCCTGCAAACATTTCACCTGGGATATCGACGACCTCAAGTTTAACGGGGGTCTTGCCTGGGCCCATGTTGATGACTTCCGCATAGAAACTGACGTCTCTTCCTTGGGTGGCCTGTGGCTCACGTCTACCAGCAGCGAAATAGATCAAATCCTCGATGCCGTCTTTGCAAGCAGGGTCTGGACGGATACCAACCTTGTTTTTCATCGACAAGGCATGAATCTCAGAGAAAAGCGCGGCAAGATAGACGGTTTTACCAGCGGAGGTTCCGCCGACAAGCTGCAAGGTGAGCGGTCTCGTGGCCCCGGTTTTGAATGGCTCGCCGCAATGTGGGCAGATCGAATGCAGGTGGGATTTGCCGGTGAAATAGGTCGCGCCGAGATAGGATCCACAGGTGCATTGATGGTTGAAAACGCCATAACGGTTTGGGGTGAGTTTCTTATGGATGCTGCCACAGTCAGGGCAGACGAATTCTGGAACGAGGGATAACTCGTTGCAGTTTGGGCAGTGGTTCTTCAAACCGCGAGCACGCAAAATGATGCCGTCAATGAGTTTAACGATGCCGAAGAAGATGTAGAAGACGCCTAAGGCAATCAAGAACAAAACGCAGAAGACGATGGCCCAGAATAACGATAACAAGGTGCCGACGGCCCAGGTCATGCCAAGCAAGACCGCGCCGATTGGGGCAAAGAAGATCTTGGCCAATAAGCCATGGTCCATGATGTCGAGCCACTTATCGAAGATTGGCCCAGACTGCGCTTTTAAGACATTGAAGGAATGTCTGAAGATGAGTGGAAATACCGAGAAGCAAGGTCCGAAGAACCAGCTCTGCTTGGCAGGCTCATCGCTGCCATGATAGAGCTTATACATGCCATCGGTATCTTCCTCAAAGGTGTCGGTGACACCGCGGAGGATGCCTTTGAAACTAGCGATATTGCCAAGGACGATCGCGACCATTCCGCCTAATGCAGCGGTGGCTGGGACAATGAACATCCAAGCAGCAACGATCAAGGCAACAACAAGCAAAAATCCAATAATTTCCCACATGGTTGCTACCTCCTTATTCCTTGACCGGTTTCATCTTGTATTTTGAAACACGGTAACGATAGTTGAGCCATCCGCCGATAAGAGCGAAGATGTTGAATGTCAATGCGCCGAACACGATGGTCGCATTGTGCGTCTTATCATAGATTTCATCGCGATGCTTGAAGGCATTCAATGTGGCGAATGCGGCCAATAATCCGAACACGCCGACATATCCCGTGACGAATCCGATATAGATATTGGCGGCGGTAACGCTTCCGGTGTTAGGATCGAAACCAATCGGCTGAAGCGCATTCTGCGACAGCTCAATAACCTGTTGCTTATATTCCATCGGCGCGAAGATATAGATAATGAGGTAAACGATTTTAACGCCGAAGAAGAACCAGATGATCGGGGAGGCGAATCCTAAGATTGTGCCTAAGATATAGAAAACGTTACGCGAGGTTGCCCAGCCTTGCTTTCCTTCGCCATAAGAGCCTTTGCGAGAACTTGTATCCTCTGGGTCAACATAATATGGCACCGGTAAAGGTGCGGTATTGGATGAGGACTCATAATGTGGTTTCGGCTTAGGTGTTGGCTTCGGCTTTGGCGTGGGCTCTGGCTCATGCTGTGGTTCTGGCTCTGGCTGAGGCTTTGGTTTTGGTTTCGGGGTTGGCTCTGGGCTTGGGGTAGGGCCGCCACCATATTTCGCATAGTATTCTTTCAATACGTTCTGCGCTTCTGAGCCGCTGATCTCACGGTAATTGCCGGTCATTTTGCCGATATCACCATCGAAATCGAAGACCAGGTGATTGTGCGCTGGCGTGCTTCCGTATGGGTCTAGGTTTTCCGCGACGACATAGTAGCAGCTGCCGGATGGGATGGATGCAAGCAGCGTTAGACGCGCGCCGACATCACCCATGGTCAGGAATACGCTTTTGCCGTCGGTGGAATCACCACGATAGACGTTATTGGCCATGTTATTTCCTTTCTGCAGGGTCCTTGTACATAAAAAAACAGTACGTTTTTGGTATTAAGTAACGACATAACGACTGTTTCAGTGCCCGGTAGAGATATCCATAATGAAGGATTGTTTACCTAAGGACCGCTCAACTAGTCATATATCTTATTACGTATTGGGGGTTTGTCAATTGGGCGGAGAGGGTTTGCCAGCACACTATTATGTCAAACATAATGTAATGCATGTACACGCAATGCAGGTATATTATTGATACGATCAAGAGTTTTAAGGATAAAGAAACGGAAAAGATTTACCATCAGGGTTTTTGCAAGCGAATCCCTCAAGGCATTGCGAAAGTGGCCTTGCGCAAACTCATGATGAACGATGCAGCTGAGACGCTTTCTGATTTAAAGCCCCGCCGGCTAATCATCTTGAATTGCCCCATGACGACCATGAGGGCCAGTGGAACATACGGATAAATGATCAATGGAGAATCGTTTTCATCCCAATTCTTGGTGGGCGAGACTATGAGGATGTCGAGATTGTAGACGATCATTAAAGGAGGACAGATAAATGAGCAAAATTGAAACACCGAAGATGAGTGAGATATTAAAAGAGAAATTTATGATTCCTTTAGGCATTTCGGCTTATCGTCTTGCTAATGATATTGATGTTCCTGTTTCTCGCATACAGGATATACTGCATGACAGAAGGAAAATTACTGCCGACACCTCGATTCGATTGGGTCGTTATTTCGGTGTAAGCGAGCGTTATTTTTTAAACCTTCAAGTTGATATTGATATCAGAAATACCAAGCCCATTATCAGTGAATCAATTATGAAAATTCGTCCCGTAACGGCGTAGAATCACGATCCTTTATTTGCCTTTTGCTATAAGCAAGCGTATGCTTTGCTCACGACAAGTGTTATTCCTTTGGGACCGTATTGGTTTTGACGGGGAAAAGCTGGTCTTAGATTGCAGTGGGGTGGTGACCCTAAACACCAAAAAACAATAACTGACAACACTGTCAAACCATGGCAGCTCCCAGCCGCAAGGCTCGCTGCCGCTCGCGCCTAATTTGAGCTCCCGAAACTAGGGATCCGCGCATCGCGGACGAGCACGTCTACCTCTGCGTTCGCGCCTTGGCAGAGAGTAGGTGTAATTAAAAGGCGATAAGCATGGCTTGTTGGACTGGCAAGGCTTGACGAAAACCTCACAGTCGGATCTTGGGGATTACCTGTTTCTGCTGTTCCCTAAGATTACAAGGCAGAGACTAAACTGTAGATGTCTTTGAGTGGCGTTCTTCGGACCAGGGTTCGAGCCCCTGCGGTTCCACCAACTGCAATCCAATCCCAAGTCAAAAAAGGCCTTGGATTTTTTCGATTCCTCCTATGTATCGCAAATGTGATACATTATCGGTGGAGTAATTCATATGGCAAAAACGCAGACAGTTCACACAAGAGTAACCGAAGATATAAAGAATCAGGCAGAGAAGATCTTTACCTCCCTTGGTCTCACGACGAGCCAAGCGATAATGCTTTTCCTTACGGCTACGGTTAATCGCAATGGGATGCCATTTGAATTAACCCTGCCCAAGAAGGAAGATCAAGACCTGTCTTTTGCGATTTCTGTGGCGACTGTTGACGGGGTAAAACCCTCAGAGGATGCCCAAAGGATTATGCGCCTCTACTCTCGGGGCGAGATCGATTACGAGACCGCGCAGTTCGCAATCGGGAGGCTTTACCAACGATAAAGGACCCGAAGCGAAGAAGTATTCGTATAGTCACCACACAGCCAATAAACTCGAAACATAGAAAAACGGGCTGGGACCCGTGTCATATATAAAAATAGAGAACCGAACGGGGCTCCAATCGCCAGCCTTGGATTCTCTAACACATATATACGCCCCCTATCTTCGCCTGTCAAATTGGTTGAAGGCCGTTTCGGCGAGCGAACGCTATTTATAGCCTCATTTACGATGAAAAATCGCGATTCGACATAATCATCCAAGGCAGGGCGGTGGATTTCCCGGTTTGCAGTAAGCTACCATGGCGCACTTAGAAACAAATAAAGAGGCTTGGCCGGCCGCCGCAAGCTAATGATATCGAAATACTTTTGCCCTACGCCCCTTCCGTCGCAAAACTTGATAAACTCATGTCTGAGAATGGAAGCGGACGCGGATATCGTCCAGTACGGGGCGACTCCACCATCAGTATCCGAGTCCCAAGTCCTGACTGGCTTGGGATTTATATTATCGACATATTGCGTACATAAAAATGTACATATATAATAAGCGCGGAGGTTGGAAATATGTCTGTTACAAATGCTACCGCGCTGAGGAAAAACTTATTTGGAACCATTGAGAATGTTGTCGCCTACAACGAGCCTGTGACTGTGACTTCGAAATCCGGCAACGTCGTTATGATTTCTGAATCCGATTATAACGCCTTGATGGAGACGGTTTATTTGATGTCCAACCCCGCCTTTATGGAAGGCTACAAAGAAGCAAAGAAACAGGATCGCTCCACCTACGAAAAATTAAATTTGGACGAGGAGTGGTAAACGATGTACGAGGTTCTTTTCTCCAAAAGGGCCATCAAGGACCGGGAGCTTTTGAAATCCGCCGGCCTTTCCGAAAAGACGAGGGCTCTTTGCAAAATCCTTGCAGAGGATCCATTCCGCAATCCGCCACCCTATGAAAAGCTTGTCGGGGACCTAAGTGGATCCTATTCCCGCAGAATTAACGTCCAACGCCGTCTCGTGTACGAGGTCGACAAAGAAAAACACATCGTCTATGTCTTGAGGATGTGGTCTCATTACGAATGAGGGCATGAGTGGGCTTTAGACCATTACGATCAGATGCAAAAAGCCTTCTCCACTTTTTGATAACCATTGGGAAAGAGAATGCCTTTGGGAGGACCGAGAGGGGATGGTGCCAAAATCGTTGGCCGCGGCCCCTTTTCGTTCCTCCGGCTGCGGGAGGGGTGACGTTTCGGTGCCAGACGGGGTGACGAGGAGGCCTTCTCCCTTGCTTTCGGTGAGGGCCCCTTCTTGGAGGAGGCGGGCTAAGCCCAAGATGAAGAGCATCGTGATCGATTTGACCACCAAGGAGTTCGCATAAGCAAAGATCAAACCTCCCTAAGGAAGAGACTTTCGCAGGGAGGTTTTCTTTTAGGGAAAAATGTTGGAAAAACCCATTGACATTGGCTTGCGGTATTTCATAATTTTCGGGTATTTCGTTGGCACGGCCGTCCAACGAACGCGATTCACGAACGGCAATGGCGTGAAACGCTTTGATAGCCTTTTTTGGTCACTACGCCATCGGGCTGCTTTTTTGTTTTTGGAGGCTAACTATTAGAAATCAATAGAAATTTCTCTTCTTGCGACTTCTCTTTGCGAAAGCCGGCCTGAAAATCGCGCGAGGCAAGCGCCGAAACGCAAAAT
>Ga0256405_10001667_pt1 | contig 58511 bp, 49 predicted proteins | sample RumenRJG_02DNA_FD_189096 | JGI IMG/M metagenome (GOLD analysis project Ga0256405, IMG submission 189096) | Bovine rumen microbial communities from Lethbridge, Alberta, Canada - RJG_02 | ecosystem: Host-associated > Mammals > Digestive system > Stomach > Rumen | place: Canada: Alberta... | reverse complement strand
GACACTAATATAGTGATTATCAATGAGATATGCAATATTTCTCAAAGAAATCAACCTTAGCATTTTTTCGTTTTTTAGCTACATGCGAAACTTAAATAAAAAAATACTTTTTTTTCTGAACAGAGTAAAAACCACAACAGAATACCGGACGTTATTATAATAGCGGCGTCATGTACAGCGGGAGATACACGAGCCCGTCTTTCTGCTCATAATCACGAATCCTAAAATTTTCTGAAGGCAATTTATACACCTTTCCGCGATTTTATACAAGTACAAATATACACCTTTCCGCGTTTTTTGCAAAATCCAATTACGCGAAATCGGCCCAAAACGCGTAAAGGCGTGCAGCGACGCGCATGGTGTAACGCGAAATTGGCCCAAAACGTGTAAGGGCATGCTTGAGCTAATGGGATAGAGGAGCACGTGAGCCGATGGGAGGCGCAAGGGTGGGATGCGAACAGGCTGGTGGCAGAACGCAAAAATGGACAATGCAAGCGCCCCTATCTGTCATAGCGAAACAGCATATAATCGGTTGAAACAGCAAAAAAACATGTGAAACAACACATTTTTTTTTACGATGCTTGCTTTTCCCAACCAAACCCTTTATGTTTGGCGTCCGGTATCCTAATGGTATCGGTCATTCATGATGGGACATCACAGAAAAGAGCGGGAGCGTTATCAGACCTGGGAAAAAGGAAACTACCACTTCATTACCGATGGGTGGAAAGAAGGCATGTTGTTCCACACACTGGGACAATATGCGTACGGGATGGTTTTAATCGGGCTTCTCACCCTGAAATTTGGCATTCGCATCTTTTCCTTTTCCCTCATGTCCAATCACCTCCATATTGTATTGGAAGGAACGGGACGGGCGTGTGTGGAGGCGTTCAATTATCTTCGGCAAAAAATAACCCGGCGTCTGGTTCAAGACGGTTATCCACCCGTTCCCGATGACTACTGGTTCAAGCTGGCTCCCATTAAAAGCGACCAGCAGTTAAGGAAAGAGATCATCTATGTGGACCGAAACGCCTTTGAATGGCAAATCTGTATTCCTTCCGGGTACCCGTGGGGCAGCGCCTACTTGCAGTATTCGCGAATTGGGAAGATGATTGCCGGGACGCGAGCGGGTGATATGTCCAAACGAAAACTGGAGGAACTTACCGGAAGCCGCATCCCCATACCGCCTCACTGGGAGTTCCACCCCACCTACGGCCTTCTACCCTCATCCTTTGTCGATTATTCTGCTTTCTATAGATTGTTTCCCAGCGCCAAAGACTACCAAAGCAGACTGGTTAAAGACTACGAGAGCTATGTGGCCGTGGCAAAAGCCCTGGATGAGGTCCCCGTGTTCTCTGACGAGGAGGCCGGAGACATCCTGAGGAACATACTATGTGACCTGTATGAGGGGCGGCGGCTGAAAGAATTGGGGAACAATGAGAAGGGGCAGATAGTGGGCATCCTTGCCAAAACGTATCTGATGCCGGTATCGCAAATTGCGCAGATACTTTCTATGTCTGAGCGACTGGTCCAACAATTCCTTCGTTCCAAAGACTATGGCAAATTCCACTGATGCACGGCGTTACGCGTTATAGCCCCAAAGTGCGTAGACGCGTGCATGTGTGTGCAAGGCGTAACGCGAAATCGGCCCAAAACGTGTAAGGGCATGCTTGAGCTAATGGGATAGAGGAGCACGTGAGCCGATGGGAGGGAGGGGTGCTTGGACCTAAGTAAGGGTAGTTGGCCCGATAGGATTAGTGGGCGAATGACTGGTTAGAACAGCGTAGGTTCCCAGTCGTCGAAGTCCACGGCGCCTTGGTCGGTGGGGGTGTCCTTCAGAAGGTCCGCCGCCTGGCCGGTTTGCTCGATGGGCTCTGCCTGCAGCTCTTCCTCGGGGAGGAAGTCCATGTCAATGGCTTCTTCCTCCAGACCTTCCGCCACTACGGGCGCCTCCGGCTCCAGGTCATCCTCCGGCTTGTGCAGCGGCTCGCCGAACGCCACGGCCTTCAGGTCCATGTTGGAGCACTTCTTGCCCTTGGCGGTGAGCCCCTTCTTGGCGATAAACTCTTCTACGTCAACGGTTTCCGCATCCCGGTGGCTGAACTTTCCGCCGAAGGTGAGCACCATCTGCGGGTGCCGGTCTGCCGAGATGTCCACCAGGCGGGAGCCGCGGGCATCGGCAATGAACAGGACCGGCGTGTTGTTGCTTTCCGTGAAGCTGAAGCGCTTGACATAGAACGCCTTGGCGGCGTTGTCCCAGTACAGGACGGAGTAAATGCGGGCGGGGTCGAATTTCTCTATGCGCACGACGTCTCCCTGATACTTGTTCACCAGGTCGTAGGAGGTGGTGTAGTAGGTGCCATCCGCGAACACCGCCAGTACGCGGTCTTCGCCGGAGAATTTGCCCAGCAGCTCGCCGCGGCCTTCCTCGTTGAGGCGCTGGATGTCCGGATCCCACCAGATGTCCTTGCCTTCCAGGGTGGTGACACCCTTGGACTTGAGCTGGATTTTGGCGATGGCGTTCTTGGTGACCAGGTTGCCCCTGGAACCGCGTCCCTTGATGGCCAGGGAACTGAAGTCCCATTCCATGCTGGTTTTCTTGAGACCCTTCTTGGGACGGAACTGGATACGTACGGTCTCCGCTTCTCCGTTGTGGTTCACGGTGAACCAGAGGATGCGGGTGCCGTCCGCTCCGGGCGTAATGTCGTAATCCTTGTCACGCGTGACGGAGGTGATGGCGAAACGCTTGGCGTAGTGGGCCGGGCCCTTGCCGTCGCGGTAGATGACGTTATAGATGGTGCGTTCGTCGCCACGGGTGAACACGCCGGCGTACAGCAGGTCTTTCCAGAAGAACGCCTTGTCCTGCACCTTGGTAACGCGGAATTTGCCGTCCTTGGCAATGACGATAATCTCGCTCAGGTCCGAGCAGTCGCATACGTACTCGCCCTCGTCCCGGCGCAGGCCGATTCCCACGAAGCCTTCCTCCAGGTTGGCGTACAGTTTGGCGTTGCTCGCCACCACCTTGGTGACGGTGATGTTCTCCAGCGAGGAGATTTCCGTCAGGCGCGGCCACTGGGCGCCGTATTTCTTCTTGAGCCCGCTGAACCACTCTATGGTGAACTCCGTCAGGTGCTCCAGGTGGTCCCGCACCTGCTTCATCTCATCCTCCAGGGCGTAGATTTTCTCGTCCAGGGCCTTGGTGTCGAACTTGGAAATCTTGCGTACCGGTTTTTCCACCAGCTTGAGGATGTCCTGCATCACAATTTCCCGGTGCAGGAGGTCCTCATAGTTCTTCATCTGGGACAGGATGTCTTCCAGCTGCTCTTCCCAGCTCTTCTGGTTCTGTTCCAGGACCTTATAGATGCGGTTTTCGAAGAAGATGCGCTCCAGGGAGGTGTAGTGCCAGTCCTCTTCCAATTCCGAGAGCTTGTATTCCAGCTGGGCCTTGAGGATGTCGCGCGTGTGCCAGGTGTCGTACTCCAGAATCTCGTTCACGGTGAGGAACACCGGCTTGTTGTCCCGGATGACGCAGGCGTTGGGCGCAATTTTGGTCTCGCACTCGGTGAAGGCGTACAGTGCGTCTATGGTCTTGTCCGGAGAGACATCGGCAGGAAGATGAATCACAATTTCCACTTTGTCGGTGGTCATGTCTTCAATCTTCTTGATGTTGATTTTCTTCTTGTCCTTGGCCTTGAGGATGCTGTCGATGATGGCGTGCGACGTTTTTCCGTAGGGGATTTCCGTGATGGTGATGGTGCTCTTGTCCACCTTGTTGATACGGGCACGCACCTTTACCATGCCGCCTCGCTTGCCCTGGTTGTATTTGGAGCAGTCTGCGATACCGCCGGTAGGGAAGTCCGGCAGAATCTCGTACGGCTTGCCTTTCAGGATGGCGATGGAGGCGTCGATGAGCTCGTTGAAGTTGTGCGGCAGAATCTTGGAGCTGAGGCCGGCGGCAATGCCTTCCGTGCCTTGCGCCAGCAGCAGCGGGAAGCGCACGGGCAGTTCCGTGGGCTCCTGGTTGCGGCCGTCGTAGGAGGTCATCCATGGCGTCACTTTCTTGTCGAAGACCACCTCCTTGGCAAACTTGGACAGGCGGGCCTCGATGTAACGCGGGGCGGCGTTGGAGTCTCCGGTGAGGATGTTGCCCCAGTTACCCTGGCAGTCTATCAGGAGGCCTTTCTGGCCCAGCGTGACCAGGGCGCCCAGGATGGATGCGTCGCCGTGCGGATGGTACTGCATGGCCTGGCCCACGATGTTGGCCACCTTGGTGTAGCGGCCGTCGTCCATTTCCGCCATGGTATGCAGTACGCGCCGCTGAACCGGTTTGAAACCGTCAACGATATGCGGTACGGCGCGGTCCAGGATGGTGTAAGACGCATAGTCCAGGTACCATTCCTTGAACATGCCGGACAACTTGTACTTGCTGGAGTCACTGCCCAGCAGTTTCTCAAATTTGCCCGACGCAGCAGCGTCTTCTCCCAGTTCCTCGTCGTCCTCTTCCGGGGAGGGTTTGATCTCGTCCCAATCTTCTGCCATAAATATCAATATTCATATCCGAAGCGGCGGAGTTCCTTGCGGCTCTCGCGCCAGTCGGGGTCCACTTTTACAAAGGTACTCAAAAAAACCTTTTTTTGGAAAAAGTCTTCCATTTCCAGGCGAGCCTCCGTGCCCACTTTTTTGAGCATTTTTCCGCCCTTTCCAATGATAATGCCTTTCTGGGAATCCCGCATCACGTAAATGACGGCGGAAATCTCATAGCGGTCTTCGCCCTCGTGGAAGGCTTCAATCTCGACCTGACAGGAGTAGGGGATTTCCTCGCTGTAGTTGAGGAAAATCTTCTCCCGCAGGATCTCGGAGGCGAAGAAGCGCAGGTTTTTGTCCGTGAACTGGTCTTTGTCGAACCAGGCCGGAGCTTCCGGCAGGCGGGCGCTCACGGCTTCCAGGATGCTCTCTAAATTGAATTTTTCCTGGGCCGATGCCGGGATAATCTCTGCGTCAGGCAGCTGTTCCTTCCACCAGGTCATGAGCTCCACCACCTTTTCCTGGGTGGAGATGTCTATCTTGTTGATGACCAGCACTACGGGGCAGCCCACCTTGCGCAGTTTCTCAATATAGGCGTCGTTCTTGTCGCCCTTTTCCACCACGTCCGTCACGTACAGGATGATGTCGGCGTCTCCAATGGCCGTGTCCACAAAGTTGAGCATGCTTTGCTGCAGGCGGTAATTGGGCTTGAGGATGCCGGGCGTATCCGAATATACAATCTGGTAGTCCTCGCCGCTCACGATGCCCATGATGCGGTGACGGGTGGTCTGCGCCTTGGCGGTGACGATGGAAAGTTTTTCCCCCACCAGGGCGTTCATCAGGGTGCTTTTCCCCACATTGGGGTTGCCGATGATATTGACGAAACCTGCTCTGTGCATTAAACGTAAGCTCCCATTTTAAGGATATTCACTTCCCCTTCCGTGAGGTAGCGCCAGTCGCTCTTCTTGAGGCCTTTCTTGGTGAGGCCGGCAAAGTAAACGCGGTCCAGGGCGCGGACTTCGTAGCCCAGGGACTCGAAGATGCGGCGGACGATGCGGTTTTTCCCGGAGTGAATCTCAATGCCCAGCTGGCGGTGGTCGTGTGCGTCGATGAATTCCAGTTCATCGGCAGCCACTACGCCGTCGCTCAGCTCGATGCCGGCGAGAATCTTCTGCTGGTCCTCATCCTTGAGAGGCGCGTCCAGCACCACCTGATAAATCTTCTTCTTGTTGTAGGAGGGATGGGTGAGGTGCTCGGCCATTTCGCCGTCGTTGGTGAACATGAGCACGCCGGTGGTGTTTTTGTCTAAGCGGCCCACGGGGAATACGCGGGTAGGGCAGCCCTTCAGCAGGTCCATCACCGTCTTTTCCGCATGCGGGTCGCTGGCGGTGGTGACATAGCCCTTTGGCTTGTTCATGACGATATATACTTTTTCTTCGCCTTTGAGACGCTCGCCGTTGAAGCGGATATCGTCCTTGAGGATATTCACCTTGGTGCCCAGTTCCGTCACTACCTCGCCGTTCACGGTGACTACGCCGCTTTGGATAAGGGTGTCCGCCTCACGACGGGAGCAAACGCCGGAATTGGCGATGAATTTGTTCAGGCGCACTACTTCCTGAATTTCTGTCTTTACGGTGTCGTCATCGCTGTAGCGGCCGTTCACCTGGGGCTTGCGGCTGAGCATGGCCTTCATGCCTTCCTCCGCCTCGTTGTGCTTGTTGGACGGTTTACGGCCGGCGGGTTTGGGACCGCCGAAACTGGGCTTGCCGTAACCGCTGCGGCCTGCGGGCTTGCTGCCGTAAGGCTTGCGGTCTGCGTAACTTTTGTGCTCGCCGAAGGACTTGTGCTCTCCATAGCTTTTGTGTTCTCCGTAGCTGTTGCGCTCGCCGAAGGGCTTGTGGTCGCCGTCGGCACGACGGCGACGGCCTTCGCCGTAAGGTTTACGGTCTCCTTCGGAACGATAAGGGCGGTCCTGGGAGTACCGGCGGGCGGGCCGCTCCTGAGAGTCAAAGCTGCGGCTGGTGCTGTAATCCACTTTTTCTGCGTGGCCTTCTGCAGGCCTTCTTGCAATACGCTTATGCGTATGCTTCTTGTTTTCTTCCATAAGATAAATACACTACTCGACTCACGTCGATTACTTGAGTTTGAAAATATACGTAATGGTGCCGCTTTGCATGGCCGGAGCATGGGCGTCCATGTTGAAATGGGCTTTCATGGCGGCGTTGCGCGCGGCGTTCCATAAAGTTTTGTCCGTTACGGTGGTGCCTTCCGCACCGGGGATGGCCTCGGTGACAGTGCCGTACTGATCCACTTTTACCTGCACCACCACAATGCCTTCCGTCTGGGAGGCGTAGGTGGGACGGGGCAGGGAACCTACTACATTACGCCCTTTCACGTGGGCGTTGGCGCTGCCTTCCGTCTTGCCTTCCTTGGTATTGCCGTCCGGCTGGCCGGCCTTGAACCCTTCCGAGGTTTCTGCTGCACTGTGCGGAGTGGTGGCGCTGTTGTCCTTCTGGCTCATGCCGGGGAACGAGGCGCGCGGGTCCAGCTTGGGCTCTTCCACCTTGGGCGTGGGCACGTCCACGTCTCCGTGGGTGTCCGGTTTGGTGGCGGGCGTCACGTTGGGCCGGTCGTTCATGGTAGGGGCCTCCGCCTTCTGCACCAGTTCCACGTCCTTGGTCAGGTCCACTTCCTCTGCCTGGGGCTGGCGGCCGATGCGGGTTTGCACGGGCTTCACCTCCGGGACCTCTTCTTCAAATTCAATGACGATGGAGGTGCGCTCCGGCGGCGGGGGATCCAGGTAGGTGAGTCCGCTGGTTAAAAGCACCACCAGCGCGGCGGCATGAATGCCCAGCGTGACCAGAATACCGGTTACGTTGGCGTTCTTTTCGCGTTTTTCGCGGGTGCGCTGGTAGGGTTGCATACTTACTCGGGTTGGGTGGCCAGGATCACTTTGTAGTGGTTCCGTTTGGCAATGTTCATCATTTGTACAACTTCTCCTACAGGGACCGTCTGGTCACTGAAAATGGAGAAGGTGGGGTCTTCCTCCTGCGAGAGCAGGTAAATGAGCTCCTCTTCCACCTGGTCATAGGGGATGGGGTCCTGGGAACCGTTCACATGGTAGGTGTAGGTGTCGTTTCCCCAGTCCTTGATGCTCACGCTCACCGTGGCCTTTGCGTTCACCTGGCCCGTGCTTTTGGGAAGCAGGAGCTTGAGCGCGTTGGGGTTGATGAGGGTGGACGTCACCAGGAAGAAGATCAGCAGCAGGAACACGATATCCGTCATGCTGGATACCGAAAACTGTGCATCGACTTTGGTGTTTCTCTTGAGTGCCATAGGTTATTCGGCCTTTTCTTCGTTGATGGTAATGTCCAGGAACTCCATGGTGGAACTTTCCATCTTGTAAACCAGGTCGCTCACCTTGGAAGTGAGCCAGTTGTAGCCGAAGTAGGCGATGATGCCCACGATAAGGCCGCCCACGGTGGTGAGCATGGCCGTGTAGATACCGCCGCTGAGGAGGGTGATGTCAATGTTGTTTCCGGCCTTGGACATGTTGAAGAAGGCCTGGACCATACCCATCACGGTGCCCAGGAAACCAATCATGGGAGCGCCGCCGGCGATGGTGGCGAGCAGCGGAAGCCCTTTCTCAAGGCGGGCCACTTCCACATTGCCGATATTTTCGATGGCGCTCTGGATGTCTGCAGCAGAACGTCCCTGGCGCTTGATGCCGGTCTCTACCATGCGGGCCACCGGGTTGTCGTATTTCTGGCACAGGGTAATGGCGCTCTTGGTTTTGCCGTCGTTCATGTAGTCACGGATGTCCTGCATGAAGTGCGGGTCAATTTTGGAGGCATTGTTGATCACCCACCATTTGCGGCCAATCAGGTAAATGGCCAGGATGCTGAGAGCAAGAAGCACCCACATCAGGGGACCACCCATGGTAAACATGGACCAGAGGCTTTCGTTCATTACGGTAGGCTGTACGGGAACCACCGTTTCGGGGGCCTGTGCAATGCTGTCTGCGGCGGCTTCCAGCACGTCTGCTTGGAGGAGAGGGAATAACATACTATACTAAAATTAACTAATTATCACTTCAACTTGCAAATATACTAAAAAAGCCGTTCACAGGCAAGTACGGCTTAACGAAGAAAATGATTATCTTTGCACTCATGAAAGTAGGGTTATTTATAGACACCTGGTATCCTATGGTGGACGGTGTCATAAAGGTTGTGGATAATTATGCCCGCCGGCTGGTAAAATATTGTGACGTGGTTGTCTTTTGTCCTGATACGGGCAATGTGGGTAGGGATTTCCCCTATGAGGTGGAGCAGTGTTCCAGTCTCCCGTTCATCACCAACGACTATTCTATCCCGCTGTCGGCGATGGATCCTGTTTTTGACGCCAAGCTCATCCGGAGCGGTATCGACCTGGTGCACATCCATTCGCCTTTTACCGTGGGGATGGCCGGTTTGGCGTTTGCCAAGCTGCATCAGCTGCCGGTGGTGGCCACGCTGCACAGCCAGTATCGGCAGGATTTTGAACAGAATCTCCATTTAAAGCTGAGCACGGTCATCGCCATGGACGGCATCATGCGGGTGTTCAATGCCTGTGACGAGTGCTGGGCCGTGAACGGCGGCATCAAGGACCTGTATCAGCAGGAATACGGCCTCACGGCGCCTTGCAAGGTGCGGCTCAACGCCACGGACCATGTACCGGTGGCGGACCCTGCCGCCGCGGCCCGCGAGGTCAATGAAAAGTACGGGATTCCTGCCGATGCCACCGTCTTCCTTTTTGTCGGGCGCATCAATTTTATCAAGAACATAGACTTCACCGTCCGTGCGCTGGCCCGTGCCAAGGAACTGGGATTGCGGAACTTCCGCATGCTTTTTGCCGGCAGGGGACAGGACGAGGAAAAACTCGCCGCCCTGGTGCAGGAACTGGGTCTGACGGAAGAAGTGGTGATGTGCGGCCTCACGGACAAGCCCATGCTGGAAAAGCTGTACTCCCGCGCCTCGCTCTTCCTGTTCCCGTCCCTGTACGACGCCAATTCGCTGGTTCAGATAGAGGCCGCCTGCCAGGGCACGCCAGCCGTCTTCCTGGAGGGCGCCCGCACCGCCGCCACCATTACCCCCGGGGTCAACGGTTATGTTTCACCGGCCTCCGAGGACGCCTATGCGCGCACCATCCTGGCTATTCTTGCCGACAAAGACGGCTATGCGCGTGTCAGTGCCGCCGCCCGGGAGGACCTTTATCTTTCCTGGGACGATGTGGTCCGCGACGTGTACGCCGACTATCTCCGACTTACGCATAGGGAAGCGTGGAGGTAAGTGGTTGATACAGAGCTTGAAACAGAAAGAGCCTTATCCCGTTTGGAATAAGGCTCTTTCTGTAAATATTTGTTACAGAGCATATTGGCTCCACGGCTAATTCAGGAGCCCTTCCGACTTCAGGTCGCGGATAAGGACATTGTACTTGATGGGAATCAGGTAAACGCCACTGTACTCGGCCCCTTGCTGGGTAATGCTTCCCAGCAGTTCCAACAATGTCTGTTTGCCACTGGCATCCATTTTCAGGTAGGCGTGCATCCGTTTTTTGAAGAAGTTCACCGCATAGTCTTTGGTGCGGAGTTCTTCGCGGGGTTTGTTCATCAGTTTCCGGTCATTGTTCAGCCCTTCCACACCCGTATATAGGAGGCGGTCAAAGAGGGTTTCCTTTGCGCTCTGGAGCACATCGCCTTTCTTGGCGGCAATTCCCTCTACGGCAAACAGGGCGGTTTTTCCGTCAAACTCAAGTAATTCAACGGTTCCGCTGTGATTCACCTGGGCAAATGCCGTTGCCCCGAAAAACAGGGCAACGGCCGCCAAGGCTGTGCATATAGGCGTTCTCATTACAGGCTCTTCAGTACGCTGTTAATGCCTCCGAGCACGTCTTTGGGAGGACGGGAAGTAACCTGTACGGGAATCTCGTTGTCCAGGCAGTCCTGCAGCTCTTTCCCGCCCTTGGTTACTTTGCACAGGCTCAGGGAACCGGTCTTGACTTCTTCCACCTTCATTTCGCCAATCTTCTCCGTGATTTTTTCTCCTGCGACGTCCATGATTTTGAAGATCTCGAAGATATTGCCTTTGGCCACACCGTCATTGGCGCCTGCACCCAGATAGACGGAAACGATGCCCTTCCTGGGATGTGTCTCGTTGATGGCTTTGATTTCTCCGGTTACGCGGAAAACATTGTTTACCATGGATACGATTTCGTTGTCCACCAGACCGAAGGATTCCGTAATGGCGGCGTTACGGTCCTGGGTGGAATTGCCATAGTTGTAGTCCCGGTTGGAGTACACCGTGCTGCCGTCGGCAATGCTGTACAGCTGGTAGGCGTACTGCGTCTTTGCCTTGTACAGGGTTTTGTTGTTTACATAATCGGATTCCACGTTGATGCTTTCCAGCTGGGCCTCCAGCAGGTATTCGGCACCGGTGCTCTTCAATTGTACAAGGGCTTCTGCGGTGTTGGCGGAAAGGCCGCTGACGGAAAGGCCGTCAATGACGTCAATGCGGCCGGTGGAGGTAAGGCCCTGCAGGATGCTGCTTTTGAGCATCATGACCCATTGTTGTGATTCGCTGCCGCTCACATTGCCCAAAACTACGCTGTGTTTCTGGGCAAAAACAGGGGTCAGGCACAGCATAAATGCCAAAATGATTGTGATTTTTTTCATAATATTAATAAGGTTTAAAGTTCATCCTGAGCCAGACGGAATCCCGTGAGACCATTGCTTTCGTCCGGGCGCAGGAAGCCGCGGAACCAGGTGGTGGAAGGCCAGCTTTTCACTCTATAAGGGCCGCCTCGCACCACTTTCTCGTAGCCGCTTTCCGGCGTGGTTTCACCGTAGGTGCCATACCAGTCCTGACACCATTCCGCAACGCCGCCCAGCATGGCGTCCAGGTCAAGCGCATTGCTTTTCTGGGCAGCCATTTCCCATTCGGCTTCGGTGGGAAGACGGAATTGCGTGCCGCCCAACTGGTTGAGTTTGGCAATAAACTCCTGGACATCGTACCAGGTCACGTTGTCCACCGGCCGGTTGTCTCCGGGCTGCAGGGAAGGGTTGCTGCCCATGACGGCCTTCCAGAGCGCCTGGTTCACTTCCGCCTTGCCAATCCGGTAGGGACGGAGCGCCGTTTCATGAAGGGGAGCCATCAGGGGGCTGTTTTTGTCGCCCATGGTGCAGCGGCCTCCGGGAACGTTCACCATCTCATAGGAGATGCCTTCCAGGGAGAAACTGCCGGCCGCTTTCAGGTCTATGCGGAGCGTCCCTTTGCGGCGGAGTTCAATGGTGAATTCCCTGCGCTCCGTGTTGTAGCCGTCGGCGCGAATCTCGGCGATATGGCTGCCTTCCGGTCCCTCATATTCGAACGGTAGTACGCTGGAAAGTTTTTCTCCGTCAATATAGACATCGGCATTGCGGACGTCGCTCTCGATGCGCATTTTTCCGGTGGGGCCGGTGTAGGCTACCTGCGGACGTTCAATCTGGAGGATATACGTGCTTTTCTTCTGCAGCGGTTCCGGGAACTCATAGCGCAGGGGCAGGTAGCGTTTGGTTTTTACCGTGAGCCACCAGGACTTGTCCACCATGTACAGCCACCATTCCCCGTCCTTGAATTCCTGTTTGACAATAGACCCTTCGAAGCTGACGTCGGTCATTACCAGCCCCACCTTCAGGAGGGCGCAGGGATTCCCGTTCAGGTCCTTTACTTCATACCGGACGGCACTGATGTCGGAAGGGTCCTGCCGAAAATCCTTCACCGTCAGCTCCTGCGCCAGGGCAGTCCCTCCCATGAAGAGGGCGAAAAGCAATAGGGTAAGCCGTCTCATCATCAGATTTTGAAGCTGTCCAGGGTAAAGATGTCGTTCTGCGATGTTTCCATGGGCTGCCAGGTGCGGACATCAATCTTGGGCTGGTCCGGCTGGGTGAAGTCCCATACCAGGAACAGGATGCCTTCGTCGCTGTACGTGCTGGAATTCCAGTGCTGGATAAGGGTTACGCCGTAAAAATTGGGGTTGGCACCGTGGCGCATCACCTTAATGTCGTCGAACTTGACATTGATGTATCCCTGGCGGGCGAACACGCGTTTGAGATTTTGCAGATACTGCTCCTTGCTCTGTTTGGAGTACTGGATTTCCGGGCGCATGCCCACGCCGCTTTCGTTGGGGATGCGGCGGATGACCTTACCCGTAATGATGAGGGCGTCTTCGCTGAATACGGCATCCATGAAGGCCAGGTCTTTCTGGTTATAGGCATTGCGGAACTGCTCCACATAGTGCAGGATTTGCATGCGGCGGTCCAGGTCGTCCAGTTCTACGCCTTCCCGCATGATGCGCATGTATTGGTTAACGCCCAGGGTGAGGTTGAAATCTACAATGCGGCCGCGGGTGTCCAAATCAATGCAAATCTCCTGGACTTTGGCATCCGTATAGGTGTTGTCCAGCGGTTTCATCTCAATTTCGATGTTGCGCACCTGATAGCCGCGGACGCTGCCGCCATTCTTCAAGGTAAGGCAGCTGGTGACGATTTCGTCGTCCATGGTGCGGAAATGCACGTTTTCCCAAAGCATGGCAATGCTGTGGGAGGCCATGTCGTCAATGTCCAGACCGGAGAAGTTGACCGCCTGGGATGTGCTTTCTGCCGAATTGATGGCTGTGAGCAGACGGGATACCTGGTTCTCCATCCGGGTTTTGAGGGCGCCGTCGGAGATGCCGTCCACAAGTTCAAAATCCACTTTATCCTGTGCCCCGGCCAGCTGGAAGCAGGCAATCAGGGCCATTGTCAGTGTCAGTAATTTTTTCATCGTCTTCTGTCTTTATTTTGCGAATGTAAACCAAATGATTTCAGAATCGGCGGGAAGAGCGCCCGGAACCGTGGTCAGGGAACGGAAGTCTGTGCGGGCGCTGCTGCCGGGACCCAACACGGTTGCAACTTTTCCATTTTGTCCGACAAGCATGAAGCTTTCCGCCGGATTCTTGCAAGAGGCGAGCGGGCCGGTTTTCTTGATTTTGTACTCGGCTTTCATCCGGCTCAGCAGGGCTTTGGCGGCAGAGAAGGATTCTGCGCCCAGCAGCTGGTCCACAACGTTCTGCTGCCAGGCAACCGCCAGTTTAAGCCCTTCCTGGGCCGGCGCAGCCTCCGGAACTTTTTCTTCCTGGGCGGGCAGGCTTACCTTTTCCACGTTTCCCGGTGCAAGGGGTTCCTGCGGCTTCCCGGTGGAGTCTCCGGCCAGCAGCGTGACGTTATCGGCCGTCTGGATGTCCGATTTCTTGACGTACAGGAATACTTTTACCATGTCTCCCCGGCGCAGTTGGACGGAATCCCGTGCGGAGTTGATGTTCCGGATGAGGATGTCCTTGTCTTCGAACGCTTTTTTGCCGCCGGCGTATTCCTTGATTTGAATCAGGAGCAGGTCGTTGGCTACCTCGAAGGCTTCACCGGCGGTGGGCATGGTGGCCTCCGCATACAGGTATTGGGAACTTCTTTTGATGGAGTTGATTTTCTTGGTGCCTTGGCTCCAGGCCATGGTGGCGACCATCAGAAGAGCCAAAAGGCAGGTGAGGATTCGTTTCATATTATTGTCTGGTTTCTTCAAACAGGTATTTCAGGGAGTGAGTGGGCACAAAGGGCGTCAGTCGGGCCTGGATGCAGCCTTCCTTTGCGGCCAGGACCGTGTAAGGGACCTGCAGGCGCAGTACGTGGTTGAATCCGGCCGCCTCATTGCGCAGAATGAGTTCCCCTTCCAACAATTCTTCGTCCTGGGCGATCAGGCCCCAATACGGCGTGCAGCCAAACTGCCGGGCATAGCCGGAAAGGGCCTGGAGGGAAATGGTAAAGTAATCCTGGTTGAGTCCGTACACGCTCCGTTTGATTTGCACCGTGATGGCACCGGGCTCTACCAGACCGGCCAGCATGTTGGCCATGGTCTCGGAAGGGTGGGCGGGCGTATCTACCGCCTGGAGGCTGCCATCCGGAAGGGCTGTAAAATAGCGGTTGGCGTTGAGACCGGGAAGGTAATACCAGCCCAGCTGTTCTTCCAGAAGACCGTCCTGCCTTCTGGTGAGGGTCTCGGAGGAGGGAAGCGGCGGTGTCGTGGGCGCCGGCGCTGCAGCCAGTTCTTCCGGCAGCCGGCGGTCGTTTTCCGCCTGGCCCCGGCCCAGAAGCAATTCCGCGTCGGAGGGGAACACCATGGCAAAGCTACCCCATTCCAGAAGGTATTTGCGCCCTCCCATTTGCGAAAGTCGGAGCGGAAGCCCCGGTTCACGGCTCAGCTTCAGGAGGCTGTTCAAGTCACCGCCCCGCGGGAAGGAGACACCATCCTCCAGCAACTGAACGTCCAGGGTCTTTTCCCTTTGCACGGGAAGGTTGGCTTCCAGGGAATAGCGCTCCAGGAAATTGCCGATGACAGCACCTGTCAGCGTACGCTGTTCCTCAGAAAAGAGGGCATAGCCGATATGCTCCACCGTTCCGCTTTTTTTGACCACCAGTACGGTGGCTCCGGCCAGGGAAAGCCGGTGCTCGCCGTCCGGAAGGGCGGCGATGCCTGCTTTGTCCAAGGCGTCGGCCATGGCCTCCAGGCGGTCGCTGCGGAAAGGAGGAACTGCTCCGGATGCCATGGGCACCGGGGCAGTCACTCCCGCTAAAACAAGTAGGGATATCAGTATGCGTCTGAGCATGGTCAGTTACCGATATACAGGCTTTCCTGCTGGCCGTTGGCGTGGTGGATATACCCCTGTACCAACTTGCCGTTGAGGAATTTGCAACTGACAATCTTGTCTCCCGCGGCCACTTGCTTGGATGCGCCGTTCTTGGTGTCGATGGTATAGGCCTTGGTCACCTTGATTTCACCACCCATTCCGTGCGGCTTGCCGCCTTGCATAGGACCTTCATAGGAGCCCCACCCCAGGTTATAGGTGGTTGAAGAGGCGGGTTTTGCTTTTTCCGGCGCCGGTGCCGGCGCTTGTGCGGGCTCTTCCACGACAGGCTCCTCTACGACAGGTTCTTCTACAGCCGGTTCCTCAATAATGGGCTCTTCCACAGCAACGGGTTCCGCCTTGTCCTCCTTTCCGCCCAGCAGAAGGGCAGAGGCACCGCCGCCCAATACCACGACGGCGGCAGCGATGATCCCAATCATTTTCCAATTGGGCCCGGCTTTCTCCACTACTTCCTCCAGGGGTTTGTGACATTTGGGGCAGATAAACTGTCCATCCACTTCTTCCAGTTCGGTCTCGTCAAAGGTCTTGCCTTCTTCATCGGCAAAAGCGCAGTTGAAGTAATTGACGCATTTGTATTTTTTTGTAGCCATTTCTGTTTATTGTTTAAGGGTTTGAATTGCTTTCTTGGCGGCGTCCAGGAATTCCAGGAAGGCCTTGGCGCCTTGGTTGTTTCCGGTTTCCGGAAGGAGGGTCCCGTTCAGGAGCTCCTGAATCTTGGGACGGAGCTCGTTGACGCGGTTTTCAATGTTCAGGTAAGGGCCCTTGAACTTGTCTTCCACCTGCGCTTTGATGCTTTCGCAGAAGTCTTCCGTAAAACGCTCCGAGTAACCAATCTCGGTGAATTTTGCGGCGATGGGCTTCAGGGTTTCGAAGCCGGTGTCTTCGTCTGTTTCCACGGTGCCGTACATCTTGCGGCCGGTTCCGTCCATCACATCCCCGAATTTGATGATGCCGGTGGCGTAGGCCAGCAATATCCAGGGCGTAAATTCTGCGCGCAGCTGGGATTTCTGCTTGGCCGGGGTGAGGAACAGGTCCGGGAACTGCTCGCCGGTGCCTTCTCCGTGCAGGATTACCTTGTTCTCGCGAATCTGGGCTTCCGTCATGTTGGGGTTGTTCACCAGGTAGTCGTAGCGCTCCTTGTAGAACTTGAGGCTGTCCAGGGTGCGCATGGGCATGCAGTAGGTGATGCTCATGATGGTGATTTCGTTCTTGCGGTCCGAGGAGGAGTCCACCATCACCTTGATGCCGGCATCTGCTGCGGATACCAGGGCTGACTTGAGGTCCGCGGCGAACTTCTGCACCTTCTCGTTGCCTTCCACCTTCGGGATGCTCACCAGGATCACCTTCTTGGCCACCGTCTTTCCAATCTCGGTGGTGGGGTTGTTGGTAACGGTAAGGCCCACTTCGGTGTGGTTGAGTTTTACCATGACACCGCTTTCCTTCATGACCTTTCTGGCAAACATGTTCAGGCTGTCGGCGCTGTTGTACTGCTCGGCCATCTGCTCCAGGATACCGCGGTTGATGAGCTTTTCACCGGCTTCGGTGAGCGTTGCATCGTGGATGGCAATCACTTTTTCGCGCACGGTCTTCTCCAGGATGCTGTTCAGGGAATCCTGGTCGATAGCGGCGTTGGCCTTGGTGAAGGTTTTCTCGGAACCGACCAGGTTCAGGATGTCTGCCCGTACGGCGGCACCAATGTTGTCCTGGTTCTTGCGGCTGTGGGTCATCCTGTCCGTGAAATCTTTCACTTTATCGGGCTCGTAGAAGCGGATGACGGTGCCTTGCAGGTCCTCGGTGCTGCTGTTGTCCTTGCAGCGCTCGGCGGCCATTTTCTCCGTGTAGTCGATGGCGGCGTTCATGGTCTCGGTGAACTTCTCCACGCGGGTGCGGAGGATGTTCAGACGGGCCAGCAGGGAGTGGATGAGGTCCACGGCGAAATCACAGGCCTCGACCTCGGTGCGGTAGCGGCAGACCTTGATCATGCATTCGGCGTAGTCCGCCAGGAGCCGTTTCCCCTTCAGGGCACCCACAATGATGCCGGCCTGGTTGTAAGCGGCCGCCTTTGCACGGCGTTCTTCTTCCAGTTTGCCCTTCAGTGCATTGTTGATTTTGGCGGAACGTTCCTGGAATTTGGCAATGCGCTTCTGGGTTTCCGTAATGATGGTGTCCATCAGTTCGCTCAGGTTGAACAGGGACAGGCTGCCGTCGCTCCACTGCGCAAAGAGGTCTTTTTCAATCCGGTCCGTGATTTCTGCCGCCAGCTGCTCGCGGATTTCGCGTTTGCCGGCATAGAATCCCTTGATGCCGGTGCTGCGGAAACCGCCTTCCATGGCCTTGGCGCACAGTTCATTGAGTTTGGCGACAGGCTGTTTGGACTCGGCCACGTCTTTCTCCATGTACATGGGAATGATTTTGGTCCAGTAGGCGTTGGCGGTGACCCACTTTCCTTCGTCGGAGGTCAGGATGGGCAAGTCCAGCATGAGGTGGTTGTCCGTCATGCGCCATTCCTCCAGCGGATTCTTCTTTTCTTCGCCGCGGACATAGGAACCCCAGTCCACGCGGTTGGGAGTGTCCCGCCAGCCCATGTCGTCGTTCCAGTTCAGGTATTTGAGCTGGAGCAGGCTCTGGCGGCCCAGGGAATAGGTGAAATATTCCTTGATTTCCTCGTCCGGAATTACAATGCGTTTGATGCCGAAGGACCCCAGCGCTTTGGTACGGTAGGGGACGATGTCGCCGTTCTTGGCCTTCTCCCAGTACTCCGTGCGCCAGTCGTCAATGTTCTCGAAGGAGAAGCTGCGCTCGTACTCTTCCGTATTGCCGTTGGTCTCCATGAATACGCGGGCATAGGCAAAGTCGGACACAATCTGGGGCAGTTCCGTATGCGGATTCACGGCGTAGCCGTTCTCGTTTACGTCGGAATAGACCATCAGACCGTTGGCGATGTGCTTGATGCCGCCGAATTCAACGCGGCCGGTAGGGGATAGCCCCGTTACGTCGAAGGGCTTGTAGGCGCCCACCAGCAAGGCGTTCAGTTCCTGCAGGGCGGCGTAACCGTTGGCATGGTAACGACCGGCGTCGCAGCCGCTGGGCGGGGTGATTTCCGGAATCATCGGGAATACCACAATGGGCGTGTGGTCGTTGTTGAACTGGTCCAGCTTGCGGGTCTGGGCCACTACGTCCACAATGGAACCGGAACCGGTGCCGCCGGCGAGGCCGGAGAAGATGAGGACGGTTGTTTTGTCGTTGCCGCTGATTTTTTTACATTTGTCGAACTGGGCATTGAGCGCCTGGCGGTATTTGGCCACGTTGGCACCGAAGAGGATACGGCCCGCACGGCGTTTCTGACCGGCGGCGGCCCCCAGGTTGCCAATTGTTTTCTGCATCACTTCCGGGTCTCCGATAACGCCTTGCAGACCGGGGAAACCGGTGGGGTTGGCAAAAATCTGGTCCAGGTCCACGCCCTTGATGAAGACAAACTCGTTGGTTTTGAACTGGGCGTCTTCACCCAGGACATACCAGGTCTTATCACCGGGACGCATCATCTCGTCCGTGGTGTCCACATATACGAACCCTACGGGAATCTTGGTGCGCTCGTCCGCTTCGAACTCCTGGAACATGCGTTTTTTGAAGGCCTTGAGGACCTTTCCTCCGGTACCACCCAGGCCCACGAGGATGTAGTTGCTGGTAATGTTCATATGGTCAAGTGTTTATATGTTGTCAATGTCAAAATCATCTTTGTAGGCCGATGCCGCCTCCGCGCGGTGCTTGAAGAGGTCCTGGTAGGCCAGGTACCCGATGGCGCCAAAAGGAATGAGCTGCACCAGCAGGAACAGCAGCACCAGCCAGGTGCGGGTAATGCGGACGATGCGGCCGGTCTGAGCCTGCAAGCCCTCCCGGATAAGGCCTACGGCCAGTTCAAATCCGTGGTTCAGGTTATAGGTGCCGCCCGGATGGGTACGGAAGAAGGCCTGGATATCCTTCTTGACCGTTTCCGTGGACAGTTGGTCGTCGGCCTTCAGGAAATGGCCGATGAAAGGGTACTTCTGTCCAAAGTCCTCACAGGCACGGCTGGCATACAGGTGGCTCACCAGAACCAGCGTTTCCGTGTGGTTCATGGGAATGAAGTTGCCGCCATTCTCCGGTGTGCGGAGCCCGCGCATATTCTCCTTCCCGGCCTGTTTTACGGCATAAAAGGCTTCCTTGAAGCAGCGGTTGGAGAGTGCCGGATTGTCCACTACTTCCTCGCTCCATTCTTTTACCATTTCCTCCGCCACCGGTTTGGTATTCTTCAGGCCGATGAAAGCCAGTACGGCAAAGAAGGTGACCAGGGCGGCCACGCCGCAAAGGACATGGAAACCGTCGGTAACATGGTATCTCTTGTTCCAGAGTTTGGTATAGTGGGTGCATGCCCACCAGCACAATGCGCTGAACGCGATGGCAACCACTATCCACAGCACCAGTTTTCCGGTGCCGTCCATGGAGAGCCCTTCGCGAATGATATGCAGGAAATTACGAAACATGGCAGCATCAGTCTAAGTCGTCAGTGAAAGAGGAAGAGGATGAAAAATCGGAGTCGAAATCCAGGTCCTCGCTTGAGCTGCTGTAACGGGATTTGGCTTTTCCGCCGGCGTTGAGCAGGAGTACGAAAAGCAGTGCATTCAAAACAAGCGTGACAACGATGGACCAGATGATGGCGCTGCGAAGCCTTTTGGCCAGCGGAGCCCGGGCTGCTTCAATGTACTGTCCGGCAGTAGCGCTGACGGCTCCACCGGTTGCGCCGGACGGAATGCTTATTTCCGGGAGTGCTTCCTGGGGAAGCATATCCACCAGGGCCTGGTATTCTTCCGGGATGTAACTACGCAGGCTTTCCAGGCTGAGGGTGCCGCCGGCAGCAGGAGCGGCATTGCCCAGGGCATTGGCCGCCGTTTGTGCGGATTGTGCCACCTTGTCCACTGCCTTGAGCGCTTTGCGGGCGCCCAGGGCGGCGGTGATGAATACTGTTGAAACCACCACGCACAACAAGGCGCCCAGATAGTGCAGGATTTCCATCCGGAAGGTGGTGCTGGACAGGCCGATAACCAATAAAATCACGGTTCCGGTGACCGCGAGGGCAATTAAAAGGGCTATGGCTATTAATTTAATCATAGTCAGTGCGTTAAGTGGCTGCTACAAATATATGAAAAAAGAAGGACATTTCGCCCTTCTTTTAAAAAAAACTGTCGCAATTGTCAAATCACCTCGATATCCCGGGCGGCAATCCAGCCCTGACGGCCGTCGGCCAGCTCTACGTTGCTGAAGCCGGATACGTTGTCCAGGATGCGGACGCGGGTGCCTTCGTGGAGGATGAAGAGGTCCTTGGCGCTGTCTGCGGAGGGGGAACTCTTGACGCTGGAGACGGGCCGCATCACAATGGCCATGTCCTGGCGCTCGGCCTCGGTCTTCTGCCACTGGGCGAAGTCCCAGCCCAGGAAGGCAAGGATAAACGTGACGATGGCGGCATAAAAGCCTAGCCTGCGCTGCCCGGAAGTGCGTCCCAGCAGGAACAGCAGCACCAGGCCTACGGTGAGGGCGAAGAACACCACGCACAGCGCAGCCCAGGTGTCTGACGGCAGCAGGTAGCACATGGCGTGGCCCCACTGCTCGAAGAAAATCTCCGGCACCTGGTCAATCTTGTCCTGCGTCTGTGCTTTGGCAAAATCCAGATTATAACGCACATCGGCATCGGAAGGGTTCATGCGCAACGCACGTTCGTACCAAAGGATGGCCGGGGCTATCTCTCCCGTCTTGAAGTAGGCGTTGCCCAGATTGTAATACAGCTCGCGGGACATTAGGCCCGTGGCGCGTACGTCTTCCCAGTCCTCGACAGCCTGGGCGTAGTCACCGTTGGTATAGGCCTGGACACCGGCGTTCCACAGGGAATCCGGGTAGGCGGTATGCTGCGCCTGGGCGGCAAAAGGAAGGCCCACAAGCAGCAGAAGAGCCAGCGCAGCGGCCTTGACGGGTGTTTTCTTCATGGATGCGTCAATAGCGGTAATGAGTTTCACGGCCTGGTCATAATGGGCGTTCATGGCGTCGTGTCCGGCGGCGGGGGAGTAGCGGGCTTCCTCGCAGGCGGCGAGCAGGCCCACAAATTCCGTGGCCGTGGCTTCCGGCACACTGCCGGCGAGGAGCGCGGCGCGGATGTTCTCCTGCGTCTGCTCGGCCATGTCCATGGCCAGTTTGTCGCCGATAAAGCCCACCAGCGAACGGTGCAGTTCCTCGTAGAAGGCCGTGTACAGGTCTTTCTGCAGGAATTCACGGGCGGTGGAGAGGCGCTTGAGCGCCATGCGGGTGGCCTTGCGGTTGCGCGTTCCGGCCACATCGGCCCGGCGGGCGGCCGCTTTGCGGAAGCCTAACCAGCAGCCCAATCCGGCGAGGAGCAGGGCCAGGAGGCTCAGCCACCAGCCGGTGGAATACACCACGAATCCCTTGGGTTCAGACAGCCTGGTCTTGGTGCGGATGAAGCGGATGTCCTGGCCCAGGTTCTTTACGCCTTTGCGGTCCACCACCAGCGTATTGCCGGGGTCGGACGCTGTGGTGCCGGCCGTGGCGGAACGGGCCACCTTCAGCGGCAGGGCAGGGGTGGAGACGGTCTCATATTTGCGCTGCTTCACATCGTAATAACTGTAGTGGAGCGGGCCCACGGTAAAGTCCCCGTGGCTGCGCGGAATGAACGGATACTCAAAGGTTTTACTGCCCGTTGTGCCGCTCTTGTCGGTGTTCACGGTAGTTTTCACGTCATATACCTCGAAGTCCGGCGGGAAGTTCACCTTGGGGGCTTCCAGCAGGGCGATGTTGCCCTTTCCGGAAACGGTGACCATGAGCGATGCGGCGTCGTGCGTTTTCAGGGAATCCTTGCTCAGGCTGGCCTTGACGCTGAAGTCGCCCACGCCTCCGCCGAAGGAAGCCGGCGCACCGGCCGGCAGGGCCTGCACATGCAGGGTGGCGGCTTTGGCGGATACCCGCTGGCGTGTGGTTACATAGTCGTTCCCGAAGAAATCGTCAAAAATGGAACCGGTGCTGGCACGCGGGCGCTGTACGTTTACCAGGCACACAATTTCTGCCGGGTCGATGGCCTGGTCGCCGGCCTTCTGCGGGATGAGTACCCAGCGGCGCAGCACGGCGGCGTTGTACATGGTGCCGTCCACCTGTTCCCGCTGGAACTCGATGTTGGACGGGGTTTCCACCTCCTGGCTCCAGAAACCTTTGAAGGCCGGGAACTTGGCATTCTCAAAGCCCACCAGGTTGGCCCGGTGGTAGATTTTAAGCGTGGCGGTGACCGGTTCGCCTACCACCACGGAACTGCGGCTCAGAGACAGCCGCATGAAGATGTCCGCGTCTCCGCGGGCGGCCTGTGCCCGCTGTTGCTGCGAGCCCTGGGACTGTCCTTGGGCGGCCTGTGCCTGACCGGAAGCGGCGGCACCGCTGCTCACCACTTGGATGGTCACGGGATTGGACTGCACTTGCGTCCCTTTAACCTTGGCCGTGGCCGGCTGGATGGTAAGGTTGCCGGTCTTGCGGGCCTGCAGGATGTAGGTGTAAGAGGTTTGGGACGACCGCGTGGTTTTGCCGTTAATCATCTGGATGCTGGTGGAGGTGCCTTTCTGCGGGCCCCATACCACGGTGAAATCGTCACCGGCCTCCCACTGGAAGTCCGAGGGTGCGTGTTCTCCTTCCACCACGAACACCACGTTGAAGCGTTCGTCCTGCTCCACAATGTTGTGTACTTCCACCCGCATGGTCGGCTGTGCCCAAGCGGCGAGTGCGACAAGCAAGGCGCTTGCTATTGCGAAGAACTTTTTCATACTACCAATTCTTTTCCTTCCGGCGGGACTTCAGGGCCTGGGCCTTTTTCTCGTCCACCTTTTCCTGGGTCTGTTTTTCTTTATCCTGTATGGCCTGGAGCAACTGCTGGGCCTGCTGAGGGCTCAACTGCGCCGGCTGGTCCTGTTGTCCCTGCTGCTGTTGCTGCTGATTCTGCGGGTCCTGCTGGTTTTGCTGCTGGTCCTGATTCTGGTTTTGATCCTGATTCTGGTCCTGCTTGTCCTGGTCCTGGTTCTGGTCGTTATTCTGGTCTTGATTCTGATTCTGCTGCTGTTCCTGGTTCTGGTCGTTATTCTGCTGGTTCTGGTCCTGGTTCTGCTGCTGTTCCATCAGCTTGTTGCGGGCATAGATATAGTTCTCCTTGGCCTCCAGGTCCGTCGGATTCCGCCGCAGGCTCTCCTTGAACATGTTCACGGCCGTCTGCCAGTCCTGTTGGGCCACGGCCACGTCGCCCCGGTTGAAATAATAATCGGCCGCAAATTTTTCCTCGCCGGCGGTGAGCTGCACGGCGTCCAGTTGCTTGGCGGCCTCGTCCAGGTTTTCCTGTCGGTACAGGTTGCCAGCCAGGTTATAGTGTGCGGCTACGGACGCGGTGTCCAGCATGAGCGCCTTGCGGTAGCTGATGTCGGCCGCGGCATAGTCTTTTTTCTTGAACTGCCGGTTCCCTTTGCGCAGGTCTGCCTTCTGGCCGAAAACAGCCACCGAGCAGCCCAGGGCCACTAATATGCACAAAAACTTCCTCATACCTCAAACAGTTTGCGGCGGGGTTTACGCTCGCCGATGAGCATTTCAATCACAAACAGCAGCAGGGCCACGCCGAAGAAGTACATGTACTGTTCGTCGTACTCCTCGAACACCACGCTGCCAAATTCCTCATCCTCCATGCGGCGGATGTCCTGGATGATGGGATTCAGGCCGAATTCCTCGCCGCCCGCATGGATGTAGGCGCCGCCGCCGGCCTTGGCCACGTCACGGAGCATTTGCTCGTCCAGCTTGGTGACCACAATCTCGCCGTCTTTGTCCCGCAGCAGGCCGCCGTCCATGGGAATGGGCTGGCCTTCTGCAGAACCCACGCCGATGGTATAGACCTTGATGCCCAGTTCGGCCGCCTGTTTGGCCGCCCCCACGGCATCGTCCTCGTGGTTCTCGCCGTCGGAAATGACCACAATGACGCGGCTCTTCTCGCTCTGGGCACTGAAACTCTTGATACACAGGCGGATGGCGTCGCCAATGGCCGTTCCCTGCACGGGAATGGAACCGGTGTCTATACTGCCCAGGAACATCTTGGCGCTCACGTAGTCGGTGGTTACGGGCAGCTGTACAAAGGACGTTCCGGCAAAGATGACCAGGCCGATCCGGTCCTCCTGCAGACGGTCTGTCAGGCGGGAAATGGCCAGCTTGGCGCGCTCCAGGCGGTTGGGGGAGTAGTCCTGGGCCAGCATGGAGTTGGAGACGTCCAGCGCGACGATAATTTCCGCGCCCTTGGTCTTGCGCTCCGCCAGGCGGGCGCCGGTACGCGGCCGGGCCAGGCCTATCACAAAGAAGGCGAATGCCAGACAGAACAGGCCCATGCGCACCCACCCTTTAGAACGCGAACGGGAAGGCATCAGCGCCTCCACCAGGACGGGGGCGCCCAGGGCTTTCACCCGTTTTCCGCGCAGGTAGCGCAACGCAGCGTATCCCAGCAAAAATACCGGGATGAGCAGCAGCAGATACAGATATTGAGAATTGGCGAAAATCAGCATTACGGGAGTCTCCTCATAAAGGCGAGCAGCAGCACTTCCAGAAGCAGGCACAGAAGGGCGGCCAGCGCATAGTTCGTGAACAAATCTTTATAAACGGGGAAGGAATCCACGGAGGTGCGGGTCTTTTCCATCTGGCCAATCTCCGCGTAAATCTCTGCCAGTTTGGTGTTGTCGGTAGCGCGGAAATAGCGTCCGCCGGTGCCGTCGGCAATGTTCTGCAGCAGGGCCTCGTCAATTTCCACGGGGATGTTCTGCAGTTCGACGCCCCAGGGCGTCTGCACAGGGTAGGGCGCGGTGCCATTGGCGCCTACACCGATGGTGTAAACTCTTATGCCATAGGTCTTTGCAATCTCTGTAGCCATGGACGGGTCAATCTCGCCCATGTTGTTCACGCCGTCGGTCAGGAGAATCACCACACGGCTTTTGGCATCGGAATCCTTCAGGCGCGCCACGGCGGTGGCCAGGCCATTGCCGATGGCCGTACCGTCCTCAATCAGGTCCGTCTGCACCTCCTTCATCAGGTTGATGAGGGTGGCTCGGTCCGTGGTGAGCGGGCACTGGGTGTAGCTCTCCCCGGCAAAAACGGCGATGCCCATACGGTCGCTGGGACGCTGGGCGATGAACTCGATGGCAATGTCCTTGGCGGCGCTCAAGCGGTCCGGCGTAAAGTCCCGGGCCAGCATACTGGTACTCACGTCCATGGTGAACATGATGTCGATGCCCTCCGTATCCACCTTCTCCACCTGCGTGGAGGAACGCGGCCGGGCGATGGCCACAATAATGAGACACAGCGCGGCGATGCGCAGCACAAAAGGCACGTGCAGGAGCACCTCGAAGACGGAATGTCCGCCGGCAGTCCAGGCCTCCAGCTTGGATACCCTCAGGTGCACCTTCCGGTCCTTCCATTCTATATACAGGTACCGCAGCACCAGCAGTACCGGAATGGCCAGCAGCCCAAGGAGGTATGGATATTCAAAATACATAGCCTATGCCTCCTTTTCGTCACTATCGGCCTCACCGGCAATCTCTTGCTGATAAGTGGCTGTTACAAAGCCGATGGCCTGCGGCAGCACCTGGGCATTCTCCTCCTGCGTGGCGGTGTACTTGGCAAACTTCACAAAGTCCGCCCGCTCAAACAGCGCCTTCATCTCCGCATACAGCTCCGGCGGAATGTCACTGCCCTTGAGGCCGTCGAAAATCTCCGCCGTGGTCATCTCCATGGCCGCTACGCCATAGCGGGATACAATATATTCCCGCAGGGCGTCCGTGACACCGGAGTAAAAGAGCTTCTGCTGGTCCGCCTTCCAGTATTTGTCGCCCCGGTAGCGGTCCAGTTTGCGCAGGGCCTTGATATGGGCCGGTTCAGCATCCTCCTTCTCCCGCACGGCCTTCCTTCTGTGCAGCAGCCATTGGACAAAGAGGTAAATAAGGCCGATAAGCACCAGTGCCCCCAGCACCCAGGGGGCCACCTCCTTGAAGGTGTAGGGGAACTTTACCTGGTCCTTGATATCGTTGGCCTGGAACGTTTCCATGTCTATGGGCATTTCCTTCACCTCCAGGGGCTCAGCGGGCGCCTTGAAGATGAGGGTGTCGCCATCGAAAAGGACCGGAATGTCCGGCAGTTCATAGGTGCCGCCCCACCAGGTGGTGAGGATGCGGGAGGCCTTGATGGTATATAGGCCCGTTTTCTTCACTTTCACGGAATCCAGCTGCCAGGGGCCCACAAATTCGATGGGGCTGTCTTTCTCCGTCTGGATTTCCGGAAGGGCCAGGGGCGTGCCTTCCGCTACGTCCTTGAGCTCCACGCCGTAGCGGAACTGGTCTGCCACCAGTACGGAATCCCGTTTTTGCAACGGCTCCAGGAAGGCTTCTCCGCCGTCTTTGCGAAGGCCTTCCGCACCGGCTGCCAGGGAAAAAAGCAGGAAAGGTATGATGAGTCTTGTTTTCATCGTCTGTGGAATAATGCCATGAGGCTGCGCACATAGTCTTCATCCGTGCTCACGTCCACGTGATCTACCTGATACTTAAGGAGCAGGCGGTCGGCCGTGCCGGTGGCGGTGCGGAACCAGTTTTCATAAGCGGCCCGTACGCTGCGCGAACTGGTGTTGATCCAGCGGGAGGCACCGGTCTCCGCGTCTTTGGCATGCACCAGGCCCACGTCGGGAATGTGTTTTTCGCGCGGGTCGCTCACGCGGATGACGGAAACGTCGTGGCGGTTCACGGCCACTTTCAGGGCATCCTCATAGCGCGGGGTACCGTCAGCCCGGGTGTCCAGCATGTCGCTGAGCACGAAGGCGGTGCATTTTTTCTTGATGGCGTTGGTCAGGAAACGCAGGGCTTCGCCGATGTCCGTTCCGTCGTGCCGGGGCTCGTATTCCAGCATTTCGCGGATGATGTGCAGGAAATGCGTGCGGCCTTTTGCCGGCGGGATGAACTTTTCCACGCGGTCGCTGAACAGGATGCAGCCCACTTTGTCGTTGTTGAGGATGGCGCTGAAGGAGAGCGTGGCGGCGATTTCCGCAATTTGCTCGCGTTTGGTCTTGCCTTGCGTGCCGAACAGGCCGCTCCGGGAAATGTCCACCAGCAGCACCACGGTGAGCTCGCGTTCCTCCTCGAACACTTTCACGTACGGGGCGCTCATGCGGGCCGTGACGTTCCAGTCCATGTTGCGGACATCGTCCCCGTACTGATATTCGCGCACCTCGCTGAAGGCCATGCCGCGTCCCTTGAACGCAGAATGGTACTCACCGGCAAAAATCTGGTGGCTCAGCGCTTTGGTCCGAATCTCAATCTTGCGGACTTTCTTTATTAACTCTTCTGGTGTCATAGACAGCTGTCATTCCGAGCGAAGTCGAGGAATCTCATTACGGAACGATAACCGCATTGATAATCTTTTCGATAATCTGTTCCGGCGTAACATTCTCTGCCTCCGCTTCATAAGTGAGGCCGATGCGGTGACGCAGCACCTCGTTGCACACGGCGCGGACGTCTTCCGGAATCACGTAGCCGCGGCGTTTGATGAAGGCATAGGCCTTGGACGCCATGGCCAGGGAAATGCTGGCACGCGGGGAACCGCCGTAAGAAATGAAGCTGTCCAGCTCTTTGAGGCCATACTCGCCGGGCGTACGGGTGGCATTGACGATATCGACAATGTAGCGCTCGATTTTCTCGTCCATATACACATCCTTCACCACCTCGCGGGCGCGGAGGATGTCCTCCGGCTTCACCACGGCCTGGGCCTTGGGGAAAGTGCCGGCATTGTTCATGCGGATAATTTGGCGTTCCTCGTCTTTCTTGGGGTAGGAGACCACCACCTTGAGCATGAAACGGTCCACCTGGGCTTCCGGCAGGGGATAGGTGCCTTCCTGTTCGATGGGGTTCTGGGTGGCCATCACCAGGAACGGTTCCGGCAGCTTGAAGGTATTTTCACCGATGGTGACCTGGTGCTCCTGCATGGCTTCCAGCAGGGCGCTCTGCACTTTTGCAGGGGAACGGTTGATTTCATCGGCCAGGATAAAGTTGGCGAAGATGGGGCCTTTGTGTACCTCGAAGCTCTCGTTCTTCTGGGAGTAGATGAGGGTGCCCACGACGTCTGCCGGCAGCAGGTCCGGGGTGAACTGGATGCGGCTGAATTTGGCATCTACCGCTTTGGACAAGGTGTTGATGGCCAGGGTCTTGGCCAGGCCGGGCACGCCTTCCAGCAGGATGTGGCCGCCGCTGAGCAGGCCAATGAGCAGGTTGTCCACCAGATGCTTCTGTCCTACAATCACTTTGCCCATTTCCAGGGTGAGCAGGTCCACGAAGGAACTCTCTTTTTGGATGCGCTCGTTTAATTCACGGATGTTAACGGATTCCATATATTTTACTAATTTTGCATATGCGTTATTCTTTGTGCCTATCATACGACGGTTCGGCGTTCTGCGGCTGGCAAATCCAGCCTTCCTCGCCGTCGGTTCAGGCGTGCCTGGAAGGAGTGCTGTCCCGTTTGCTGGGGCGGCCGGTTCCCGTTACCGGTGCGGGGCGAACAGATACCGGCGTGCATGCCGCAGGCTACGTTGCCCACTTCGATTATGACGGAACTCTTCCCTTCGAGGCATCCGATTTTACCTACAAATTAAATGCCATGCTGCCCCGTGAAGTGGTGGTCCATTCAGTCTCGCCCGTCCCGGACGATTTCCACGCCCGCTTCAGTGCCCGCCGGCGGGAATATACCTACTTCATTCACAGGCAGAAAGACCCGTTTCTGCGGCACACATCCTGGCTCTGCGGCTACCCCTCGCTGGATTTTGACGCCATGAACGCCGCCTGCCAATTCCTCCTGGGTACGCACGACTTCTCCTGCTTCGAGAAAACCGGCGGCGACAACAAAACCTCCCTCTGCACCGTCTTTGACGCCTTCTGGGCCCCCTACACCCCTTCCCATGTGCAGGTGCTGAATGATACGGAGGAGGGTATGGTATCGCAAACCCATGGCCACCCTCGGCCGTGTAAGAGGGAGGGGCCCACAGCCGCGTCGTCAGACGCGTTGCGAGTTGGGAGGGGCCGGAGCGAAGCGGAGGCGGTTTGCGATACCATACCCTCCTCCGTGGGTAAATATTGGTACTTCCGGATTGCGGCGGACCGCTTCCTCCGGAACATGGTGCGGGCTACGGTGGGAACGCTCATCGAGGTGGGGCGGGGGAAGCACAAGCCCGAATGGGTGGCGGAGCTCATTGCCAGCGGTACCCGGGGCGATGCCGGCGAATCTGTTCCGGGCCATGCCTTGTTCCTCAATAAAGTGTTGTACTGATGAAGTATTTTGCTCCCATAGCGGCACTGCTGCTGGCCCTCAGCTGTGCGCGGAATCCCTTGCGTCCCGGGGACCTGCTGTTCCAGGCAGGGGAGGGCGACATGACCGATGCCATAGAATCGGCCACGGGCGGTTCCTTTTCCCATGTGGGCATCCTGGGAGATACCCTGGAGGATGTGTGGGAGGCCGTTCCCGGGGAGGGCGTGCGGCACGTCCCGCTGCAGCAGTTCCTGGACGAATCGGCCCTGGACGCTTCCGGAAAGCCGTTTGTGCGGGTGTTCCGTACCGCTTGCGACTGGCCGGACGTGCTGGCGCGGCTGCAGGCCCTGGAAGGCCGTCCGTACGACTACGCCTTCCTGCCCGGCAACGAGGCCCTGTACTGCAGCGAGCTGGTGTACGAGTGCTACCGGGATGCCGCTGGTGAACCGTTGTTCTCCGCCATCCCCATGACCTTCAAAGGCCCGGACGGAATTACGGTTCCGTATTGGGTGGCCCACTATGATTCCCTGGGCGTAGCCATCCCGGAAGGCGCGCCCGGCACCAACCCCAACGACCTTTCCCGCAGTGCCATCCTCACGCCTGTCCCGGTGGAATTCGCTGGTCGGTAAGCGTCTGAGCCATAATGTTTTACGCAAAATCCTCGGCGCAAATAGAGCCGAGGATTATTAGGATGTGGCTGATACACAGTATGTTAGCGACCAGTGCTACTTGCTCAGATTGATGAAAGGCAGGGCGTTGGAGCCGTTGTAGGTGGGCAGTTTACCGTCCCATTTCTCAATGGCGTACTGCTGTACCAGCAGGGCGTTGAGGGAGGCGGCTACCACGCGGTTGTAGTAGGCTTCACCGTCACCCTGGATACGCTGGGCCTCCGCTTCACCCTTGGCCTTGGCGATGGCAATCTTGGCCTCGGCCTCCGCCTCCTTCACCTTGTTCTCCGCCTTCAGGGCGTTCTGCACGGCCTCGTTCTTGGCGTTGATGGCAGCGGTAAGCGATGCCGGCGGGTCAATCTTGGTGGTGAATTCCCGGACGATGAACCCTTCCTGGTTCATGGATTCATCCAGACGGGCACGGACCTCGCTCTCGAACTTGGCACGGTTGGCCATGAGTTCATCCGAAGTATAATTGTTGGCACAAGTACGATAGGCCTCGAAGATACAGGTGTTGATGTACCCCATCTCCAGCTCCCTCACGGGTTTACGATACTTCACGAAGATATCCACAGCTTTGGACTCGTCAATCTGATAGGCCAGCGTTGGGGTCATGGAGAAGATGGCGGCATCCTTGGGATTCACCGTAAAAGGCTCATAGGTAACCCGCTGAATGAAAGTGGGATACTCGAAGATGCTCTCCGTAATGGGGTTGTACCACACCCAGCCCCGGCAGGTGCCTTCCACACCGCCGCGCAGCTGTGCGTTGGAGCTCCATTTCTTGAATTTGATGCCCACCGATGCGGAGTCGATGGTGGTGCAGCAGGACGCCATCACAAAAATCACCACGACGGTGGCCAGGAGGGCAATCCAGGACGATTTGGCAAGTTTGCTTTTCATATCAATAAAAGGTTTAGAGGCAGGCGGCGGTTTGGGCGGCCAGCCGGACGTTGTTCAGGACCAGTTCAATGTTGGCGGAGAGGGAGTCTCCGCCGGTGAGTTCGCACACGCGGGCCAGCAGGAAAGGGGTAATCTCCTTGCCGTGAATGCCCTGCGCTTCGCATTCCGCCAGGGCCTGCTCAATGACACGCTGAACGCGCGCAGGGTCCATGGCATAGGCCTCCGGGATGGGATTGCACACCAGCATGCCGCCCAGACCCAGCTCCTGCTGGGTGCGGAAGGCGGTCGCCAGTTCCTCCGGCGAATCCACGCGATAATCTACGGGCAGTCCGCTGGTACGGGTATAGAAGGCAGGCAGTTCAGACGTACCATAGCCAATCACCGGAACGCCTTTGGTCTCCAGGTATTCCAGGGTGCGCGGCAAATCCAGGATGGCTTTGGGGCCGGCGCAGATAACCAGGACCGGCGTCCGGGCCAGCTCCTCCAGGTCTGCCGAAATGTCGAACGTCTCCGACGCGCCCCGGTGCACGCCGCCGATTCCCCCCGTGGCAAACACCTTGATGCCGGCCATGGCGGCGATGATCATGGTGGTGGCTACCGTGCAGGCACCGTCTGCCTTGCGGGCAACCAGCAGGGCCAAATCCCGGCGGGAAGCCTTGGCGACCGACCGTCCCATGGCTCCCAGGCGCTCAATTTCCTGGACCGATAAGCCCGCCTTCAGCCGCCCGCCCAGAATGGCGATGGTGGCCGGAACGGCACCGCAGCCGCGGATGGCGGCCTCTACGCGCAGTGCCGTCTCCACGTTCTGCGGGTACGGCATTCCGTGCGAGATGATGGTGCTTTCCAGGGCGACGACAGGCTTGCCCGTCGCCAGGGCTTCCGCCACCTCCGGCGCAATGTCCAGATGCGCATTTAGGGATGCATCCCCATGCGCACCGGCCTCCAGCATGTCGTGCCGGATTTTGTCCTGACTCATGCTCTCCAGGAAGGAGAGACCGTGGCCTTCTTGTGTATCCATAATGTTAACCGATTTGTGCTCCGTTGGTTACGGCCTCCTGCGGGGTGATGAAGCGCATCTTGCCGTCACCCTGTTTGGCCATGAGTATCATGCCCTTGGACTCGATGCCGCGAATTACGCGCGGCGCCAGGTTCGCGAGGATGCAAATCTGTTTGCCCAGCATGTCTTCCGGGCTGTAGTATTCCGCAATACCGGAAACGATGGTGCGCTGGTCAATGCCCGTGTCGATGGTGAGTTTCAGGAGCTTGTCCGTTTTGGGCACCCGTTCCGCCGCCAGCACGGTGGCCGTGCGGATGTCCATGGCGCCGAACTGGTCAAAGGTCACTTCCGGCTTCTGGGCCTCCACCTTCTTGGCAGCTTCCTCCGCCGCCCGGGCAGCCTCGGCAGCCTTCCGTTCGGCCTTGATAGCCTCCAGGCGGGCGATTTGCGCGTCAATTACGCTGTCCTCAATCTTCTGGAACAGCAGCACGGCCTGCCCCAGCTGGTGGCCGGCGGGCAGGAGTTCTGCTGCGCCCAGCATGGACCAGTTCAGGGTGAGAGATACACTCGCTTCGCTCGGTATGGCAGAAGGCACCGTGTGCACGGCCTTGCCCTCCCCGGGCTTGTAGAAGTTCTCCGTAGGGGTGCCTTCACCGGCGCGGTGGTCCGTGCCGGCCTGGATGCCCACCCGGAGGATGCTGCGTAGCTTTTCCGCGCTGAACGGCGTGAACGGCTCAAAGGCGATGGCCAGGTCTGCGCATAGCTGCAGGCAGGTGTACAGGATGCTGGCCGTACGGTCCATGTCCTCCTTGGCCACCTTCCAGGGCTCCATGTCGGAAATGTATTTGTTGCCGATACGGGCAATGTTCATGGCCTCCTTGAGCGCCTCGCGGAAGTGGAACGTCTCCACGTATTTTTCCAGGGCCTCCTTGCAGGGTTTTACGCTGGCCAGCGTCTCTGCGTCGATGGGCATCGGCTTTACATTGGCCGGTACGGCGCCCCCGAAATACTTGTGCGTGAGCACCACGGCGCGGTTCACGAAGTTGCCGAAGATGGCCACCAGCTCGCTGTTGTTGCGGCTCTGGAAGTCCTTCCAGGTGAAGTCGTTGTCCTTGGTCTCCGGCGCATTGGCCGTAAGCACATAGCGCAGCACGTCCTCCTGTCCGGGGAACTGCTCCTCGTATTCGTTCACCCACACCGCCCAGCCACGGGAAGTGGAGATTTTGTCGCCCTCCAGGTTCAGGAACTCGTTGGACGGCACGTTGTCCGGCAGCACATAGTCCCCATAGGCCTTGAGCATGGACGGGAACACAATGCAGTGGAACACAATATTGTCCTTGCCGATAAAATGCACCAGCCGCGTTTCAGGGTCCTTCCACCACTTCTCCCAGCTCTGGGGCAGCAGTTCCTGCGTGTTGGAAATATAGCCGATAGGGGCGTCGAACCACACGTACAGCACCTTGCCTTCCGCACCCTCTACCGGAACGGGGACGCCCCAGTCCAGGTCGCGCGACACGGCGCGGGGCTGCAGGCCGCCGTCCAGCCAGCTCTTGCACTGGCCATAGACGTTGGTTTTCCACTCCTTGTGCCGCTCCAGAATCCACTCCCGCAGCCAGGGCTCGTATTTGTCCAGCGGCAGGTACCAGTGCTTGGTCTTCACCTTCTTGGGCGTGGCGCCGGAAAGCGCGCTCTTAGGGTCTATCAGCTCCTCCGGGCTCAGCGTGGAGCCGCACTTCTCGCACTGGTCGCCGTAAGCGTGGGGATTGCCGCACTTGGGGCAGGTCCCGGTGATGTAGCGGTCTGCCAGGAAGGTCTTGGCTTCCTCATCATAGTACTGCTCCGTCTCCTTGGTGATGAACTTGTCGTCGTCATACAGCTTGCGGAAAAATTCCGAGGCATTTTTCTCATGCACCTTGGAGGTGGTGCGGGAATAGATGTCGAAGTTGATGCCCAGGCCCGTGAAGGCGTCTTTCATCACCTTATGGTACTGGTCCACAATATCTTGCGGAGTCACTCCCTGCTTGCGGGCCTTGATGGTGATGGGCACGCCGTGCTCGTCGCTGCCGCAGATGAACACCACGTCCTCCCCACGCATGCGCAGATAGCGGACATAGATGTCTCCGGGAATATAGGCACCGGCCAGATGGCCGATATGGACGGGACCGTTGGCGTACGGAAGCGCACAGGTCACAAGTGTTCTTTTGTAACTCATTTCTTTATTCTTCCAAGTTTGATATTGATGTTTTTCTTGAATTCGTTCAGCTTGGTCAGCTGGCCCAGCAGGGACGTAATCTCCTCTGCGGATAATCCGGGCGAGTTCAGCTCCTGCTTGATATCCTGCTGGCGGGCACTGAGGCATTTGTCGTGGTACACCAGGATGGCCTTGGGCACATAGTTCACCAGCCAGGAGTCCGTGGTGGTGAGGGCCTCGGAGAAGTTGTGGACGGTGAGCTCGTATTTCTCCGTGGCCAGGTCTGCCGCTACGGTGGCAATCTCCCGGTTCTCGCCGTTCAGGAGGTTGCGGACAATGGCGTCCTGCTCCATGCCCTGATCATAATACTGGAAATAGGCCTGATAGGTGGCCTCATAGCCGGGATTGGCAAAGTGGATGTCGTCTGCCGCCAGCGCCGCGTCTATGAATTCCGCCACCGTCTGGGCGCCTTCCTCGTCATAAAAGTCCGAGTCCGACGCAAACTGCAGGGGGGTGCGTCCGTACTGCAGGATAAACCGCAGCAGTTCCCGTTCCGAGGGTTCCAGGATACGTTCCCGTTTCTGGACAAGGCGGGAGAGATTGGCGGTCTGGGCCGGCAATGACGTTTCGTCGCCCTGCCCGGCCTGCGCCCCGTCCTGCCCTGCCCGATCGGGCATCTGTCCGTACCGCCCGGCTCGACCGGACATCTCCTTGCGCTGCTTTTCGCGTGTTTTGCGCACGCGCTCCTGAATGATGTCCGATTCTATCTCAAAGCGGCGGGCCACGGTTTCCACATAGACCTGGCGCTTGATGGCGTCCGGAATTTCCGCTACCGTATCGGCAATCTCATTGATCAGGTTGGCCTTTTTGAGCGGGTCGTCGCCGGCTTCCGACAGCATGAGGTCCGTCTTGAACACAATGCCGTCCTGCTCGTGCGCTTCGATGAAGGCCTGGATTTCCTCCAGCGTATGCTTGCGGGAGAAGGAGTCAGGGTCGTCCCCGTCCGGCAGGAACACCACGCGCGGATTCATGCCCTCCCTCAGGATGAGGCTGATGGCGCGGATGGCGGCATGCAGGCCGGCCTTGTCGCCATCGTACATGATGGTGATGTTCTGGGTGAACTTGCCTATCAGCCGGATCTGTTCCTCCGTGAGCGAGGTGCCGCAGGAGGCCACCACGTTGGTGATGCCCATCTGGTGCATCATCACCACGTCCACGTTGCCTTCCACCAGGATGCAGCGGTCCGCTTTGGCAATCTGGCTTTTGGCAAAGTAGATGCCCAGCAGGTTGCGGCTCTTGATGTAGATTTCCGTTTCCGGGGAGTTGACGTATTTGGCCGGATTGTCCGCCTTGAGGGTGCGGCCGCTGTAGGCGATGACGCGGCCGCTCACGGAGTGGATAGGGAACATCACCCGCTCGCGGAACTTGTCCACCAGACCGCCGTCCTCCTGCTGGATGGCCAGGCCGGCCGCCACCAGGTATTCGTCCTTGTAACCGGCGGCACGGGCGGCGTCCACCAGGGCGGTTTTGCCCGACGGGGCCCAGCCCAGGCTCCACTGCCGGATGGTGGCGTCCTCTATGCCGCGGTTGCGGTAATAGCGGTAGCCCACGGCCTTGCCTTCCGGGCTTTGCAGCTGGTTGCAGAAGAACTCTCGGGCGAACTCGCTCACGGCCATGAGGCTTTCGCTGCGCTGGCGGGCGGCGATTTGCTCCGCGCTCTCTTCCTCTTCCTTTACCTCTATATTGTATTTGCGGGCCAGATAGCGCAGGGCTTCCGGGTAGGTGAGGTGCTCGTATTCCATCACGAACCCCACGGCGCTGCCGGCCTTGCCGCAGCCGAAGCATTTGTAGATGCCCTTGGAGGGGGTTACGTGGAAGGAAGGGGTTTTCTCGTTGTGGAAGGGACAGCAGGCCACATAGCTGGCGCCGCGGCGCTTGAGCGTCACGAAGTCTCCCACCACCTCTTCTACGCGGGCGGTGTCCAGAATTAAGTCAACGGTCTCCTTCGGAATCATAAAATGAATTTATGATTATTTTTACGTTACCCCCTCCCGAAACCCCTCCCCTCGGGGGAGGGACTTGAAAGGTGCTATATCAATCCTCTTTCCTATATTCCACCTCTTTGGCATCCGTGAGGTCGGTGACGGTGATTTTGTCGTCTGCAGGGGCCTGGGTAATGGGACTGTCCTGCTGCGTGCGGGACGGCTCCTTGTAGGTCTTTTCCTGCCACAGGGCTTTGGCCTGGTACCAGGCATCGCGCCCATACCATACCAGGCCCATGGCACCCACAATTACGGCGAGTACGCTTTTGCGGGTCAGAATCCAGGCGCAGAGCGCCACAAAGAGAACGTCTTTGACGAGCCGGACCCAGCGGTTGTTATATCCTAAATTCATCATAGCCTACAAATATACAAAAAACCTCCGGCTTTCACCGAAGGTTTTGCATGCAAGTGGTCAAATTTTAGAAAGGAAGGTCCTCTGCTTCATCACCGGGCATGTCGTCCAGGGTAGGGGCCGGGGCTTCGTAGGCCGGGGCGGAATTCCCGGTCGCAGCCGGGAATGACGGGGATGCCGGGGCGGGAGCGGCTGCTCCGGCCGGGGCCAGACGCCAGATTTGCAGGTCATTGTACCAGCGGCCGTTGTACTCGCGGGCCTTCAGGTTGAACGAAACCTTGATTTTGTCTCCAACCTGGTACTTGTCCAGTTCCGCCACTTTGTCCTGTCCCCATGCGGTGAAGCAGGCTTGGGCGGTGAAATTGCCGTCCGGGAATTCCAGGATGAATTCCTGTTTGGCCCAAGGGCCGCGGGCGCTTGTGCCGGACTGTACGCCCAGCTTCTGACGAAGCGTTCCTTCCAGTTCCAGAGCCATGACTTACTTCTTGTGCTTGGTGGTTGTTTCAGCGGGCTTCTCCACGTACGGATGAACCTCCAGGAGGTCAACGTCGAAGATCAGGGTGGAGTTGGCGCCAATCTCACGGGGACCACGCTCGCCATAGGCCAGGTTGGCGGGAATCACGAGGGTGATCTTGCCGCCTTCGCCCACGAGCTTCATGCCTTCGGTCCAACCTTTGATAACGCGGTTGAGCGGGAAGGTGATGCCTTCGTTCTTGTCGAATTCCTTACCGTCGATGAGGGTGCCGCGGTAGTTCACCTTCACGGTGTCGCGGTCACTGGTGGCACGTACATCGCTGCCGGAGTCGGCAATGAGGTAAACGATACCGGAAGCGGTGGAGTCTGCGCTGTTCTTGACGTAGAAGTCCTTGCGGAACGCGTCACCTTTCTCCTTGTTCAGGGCGCCTTCGTAAGCGGTGCGCTTCTGGAGGTAGGAGTTGATGATCATGTTCATGTCTGCAGGGTTAATCTTGAACTGCTTTACGAATACGGAGTCCATGGGCTGGCCTTCCTTGGCGTTGAGGGCGTCTTTCATACCCTTTTCCACTTCGGACATGTTGAGGTCGCCGAAGCCGTTCTGGGTGATGACCAGACCGAAGTTGACGCCCAGAAGATAGGAAGTGGTGTCAATCTGTCCCTTGGTAGGGAGCAGGTCACGCACTTCTTTGGAACCCTCCACCTTGGGGGAGTCGCAAGCCATTACCAGCACGGAAGCGGTAGCAACGGCAGCAAAAATTTTTGCGATTTTCATATTGCTTTTGTTTTTAATGTTTGTTCAGTTCAGGCGTTGAACGCTTAATCCTGCAAATTTACATATAAAAAATAAGAAAACATAATTTTGAAAAATTTTTGGCTATGTCGGAAATAATGCGTAAATTGAGCCTGCAACACTAAAACGAGTTAACAGCTATGGCAGTGGATTCCGCCGTATTACAGGCAAAATTAAAGACTTTCTTTGGCTACGATGCTTTCAAAGGAGATCAGGAGCAGATTATCCGGCATCTGGTGGACGGAGGGAATGCTTTCGTGCTTATGCCCACCGGCGGCGGCAAGTCGCTTTGCTATCAGCTGCCGGCGCTGGTGATGGAAGGAACCGCCATCGTCATATCGCCCCTGATCGCCCTCATGAAAAACCAGGTGGACGTCATCCGCGGGTTCGAGGCGGGGGACGGCGGCATCGCCCATTTCCTGAATTCGTCGCTCAGCAAAAACCAGATTGCGGAGGTGCAGCAGGACCTTCTGTCGGGTCGCACCAAACTGTTGTACGTTGCACCGGAATCGCTCACCAAGGAAGAGAACATCGCCTTGCTCAAGGACATCAAAATCTCATTCTATGCGGTGGATGAGGCCCATTGCATTTCCGAATGGGGGCACGATTTCCGTCCGGAATACCGGAAAATCCGTTCCATCATCGAGGAAATCCAGCCGGCGCCGGTGATTGCGCTCACCGCTACGGCTACGCCCAAGGTACAGAGCGACATCCTCAAGAACCTGCGCATCCCGGACGCCAAGGTGTTCAAGTCGTCCTTCAACCGGCCCAACCTCTATTATGAGGTGCGGGACAAGGTGGAACCGGAAAAGGACATCATCCGCTTCATCCGCCAGCATCCCGGCAAGTCGGGCATCATTTACTGCCTCAGCCGCAAAAAGGTGGAGGAACTGGCGCAGATGCTCTCCATCAACGGCATCAAGGCGCTGCCGTATCACGCCGGGCTGGACGCCAAAACCAGGGCGGAGAACCAGGACAAGTTCTTGATGGAGGAGGTCGATGTCATTGTGGCCACCATCGCCTTCGGCATGGGAATTGACAAGCCGGACGTGCGTTTTGTCATCCACTATGACATTCCCAAGAGCATTGAGGGGTATTATCAGGAGACGGGCAGGGCCGGCCGGGACGGGCAGGAAGGCCTGTGCATTACCTATTATAGTTACAAGGACATCCAGAAACTGGAAAAGTTCATGCAGGGCAAACCCGTGGCGGAACAGGAGATTGGCAAGCAGCTCCTGAAGGAAACGGTGGCCTATGCGGAGTCCAGCCAGTGCCGCCGCAAGCTGCTGCTCAATTATTTCGGAGAAGATTATCCTGTCGATAACTGCTGCGCCTGTGACAACTGCCTGCATCCCAAGGCCCGTTTCGACGGCCGCGAGGAAATGGCGCTGGTCATCGAGCTCATCCAAACCTTGCCGGAGCACTTCAAACTGGAGCATCTGGCGGGCATCCTGGCGGGCGTCCCCAACGCCATGATCAAGTCTTATCATCACGACAAACTGGCGTTGTATGGCGCCGGGAAGGAGCACGACATCCGTTTTTGGGCGGCCGTCATCCACCAGGGACTCATGCTCCATTTCCTGGACAAGGACATTGAGAATTACGGACTTATCTCCGTCACGGAGGAGGGCCGCCGGTTCTACGCACACCCGCAGGAGGTCCTGCTGGTGGAGGACCGCACTTTCTCGGAAGGCGTGGACGACGAGGAAGAGGACCTCTCCGGCGGAGCCCATGGAGGCGGCGGGGGAGACCCGGTTCTGCTGTCCATGCTCAAGGACCTGCGCAAGGAGCTGGCCCGCAAACTGGGGCTGCAGCCCTGGATTATCTTCTCGGACCCGTCCATCGAGGACATGACCATCGTGTATCCGCTTACCGTGAAGGAACTCTCGGAAAAGTGCCAGGGCGTAGGGGAAGGCAAGGCCCAGAAGTTTGGCAAGCCTTTCGTGGAGCTCATCGCCAAGTATGTGGAAGAGAACGAGATAGAGCGCCCGGACGACTTTGTGGTGAAGTCCGTGTCGGCCAAATCCGGCAACAAGGTGTTTATCATCCAGTCCATCGACCGTAAGCTGGACCTGAAGGACATCGCGTCTTCCAAGAGCCTGGAAATGGACGATTTACTCTCGGAAATTGAGGCCATCGTCGCCGCGGGCACCAAGGTGAACATCAATTATTATATTGAGGACGAACTGGATCCGGACGTGGTGGACGAGATTTACGACTGGTTCAGGGAGGAGGCGGAGTCGGATTCCCTCGCCGATGCCCTCAAGGCCCTGGGGAGCGACTATTCCGATGAAGAAATCCGCCTGGTCCGCATTAAATTCCTCTGTGAAGTCGCAAACTAGGTTTGCGACTTGTTACATCACGTTACCCCATCCCCAACCCCTTCCCTCGGGGAAGGGGCTTTGTCGCTACGCTCCGAGTCTGTTCGAGTCTGTCATACCGAGGCCGAAGGCCGAGTGTATCTCCTACAGTCCGAGTTTGTCATACCGAGGCCGAAGGCCGAGTGTATCTCCTACAGATAAATAAGGGAAGAGAGGTGCTCCGGGGCGAAGAGCCGGCGGGCCATGGCTTGAATCTGTTCCGGGGTAATGGCTTCCAGCAGTTTACGGGTCTCTTCCGACGAGAGCACCTGCCCCCAGGCAAGCATGCTTTTCCCCATGGAAAGACACTGGGCCTCCCCGGATTCGGAGCTGATGGCCAGTTGCCCCATCAATTGTTTCCGATAGGCCTTCAGCTGCGTCTGCGTCAGGGGAACCTCGCGGAGTCGTGCCAGGATTTTTCCGATGGCCTCCAGGCAGGCGTCCAGGTTGGGCTTGTCGCAGCCGAAGGCAATGGCCAGAATCCCGGAATCGGCATACTGTGTATAGGAACACTCGATGCCATAGACCCAGCCCCGTTTTTCCCGTAATTCCTTGTTAAGCAACGAGTTGGAAGCCGGCCCTCCCAGGATGCCGGACAGCATGGCGCACACCAGCCGGTCCGGCGTCTGGTACAGCGACGGCGCTTGGCAGCCAATCACCGCATTCACCTCATGGTGCCGCTTGTCCACTACCTTGCGGAAGGGCGTGGCGGGAATGCCATTTTGGGGAGCATTTCCCTGTACAGGCTCGCGGAGAGGCATCCCTGCGGAGGCAATCAGTTTCAGGACCTGTTTCTCCAGTTTGGTTTCGTCCATGTCGGCCACCACCGTAAAGACCATCTTTTCCGGGACAAAATGCTCGCGGACAAAGCTACGCAGCATTTCCGGCGTAATTTTCCGGACCGATGCCTGCGTGCCCAGAATGGGCGTTTCCAGGGGATGCCCGGCGAAGAGCATGCCCTCGAAGCGGTCATAGACATCTTCCGCGGGGTTGTCCTTGTACGAGATAATCTCGTCCAGCACCACACCGCGTTCCGTCTCTATCTCCTTGTCCGGGAAGGTGGCCTCGGTGGCCAGTTCAAACAGCAGGCGCGCCGCCTTGCCCAGGTCTTCCTTGAGCACGGTGGCATGCAGGACAATCTCCTCCTTGGTGGTGTAGGCGTTGAGTTCGCCGCCCAGCCGGTCCAGGTAACTGCTGATAACGGCCGCGCTTTTGCGCCGGGTGCCGCGGAACAGGGTATGTTCCACAAAGTGGGCGATTCCGGCAGGGTATTTTCCCTCGTCCCGGGTCCCGCTGCCGATGGTGAGGGCGCAGTACGCTACCGCTCTTCCGCTTTGGCGGACGGCATAGCGCACCCCTTCTTTCGTGGTTCCGCTTCTCATCTTTTCCGAGCCATGCGCTTAAGGTCATCGGCAATGAAACCGACGCCCGTTTTTTCTGTAATCTTGTGCTTGTGGATATAGAACAGGCGGTGCGACTCTGCGTCGAACAGCATTTTGTAACAATAGGAGGCTCCGTTCTTGGGCATGAAGGGCGCGACAGTATAGCTTACCAGGGTATGGTAGGTCCCCTTGGCAAAAATTTCGTCGGCTTCTTTGTCCGATACCAGGTGAATATCCTCGTCCAGGTAACGCTGGCGGTCTTTTTCCGTCAGTTTTTCCGACAAGTCTTCCTTGGCCAGGCAAATTTGCTTCATCTTGCCTTCCTTGCTGTAATTCTGGTTGAACCAGAGGTCCATGCTGTACGCCGTTTTTTCGCTTTGCATGGCATCTGCCGTGAACTCCTGGATGGCCTGGACAATGGGGCCCAGGAATACCAGTTCGCGTCCTGTGCCGCCTTGGGCGGCCATCAGGGGAAGGGAAATGATTTCGAACATTTCTTTGATACCCTCCCTGGCAGCCGGCCCGCCTTTAATCAGGGTGAGGAACAGCACGCCCGGGTCTTCCTCTCCCTTGAACCGGCTCTCTGCCGGGAGAAGGAAGTAATAACGGTCCTGTTCCTTCAGCTGCTGAAACTCTTCCATGGAACAGAACTCATAGGGAGAGAGGGTCCAATAATTGACGATTTCCTGGCGCAGACCGCTGTCCAGGACCTCATTGCCGCTCAGGACCACTTGGGTTGTCTTGTCCGTGAAATCACTCAGGATGTACTTCCGGGTGCTTACTTTCCCCTGGGCGGAAAGGCCCAGGCATACCAGCACCGCGCACATAATGGTCAATACTTTCTTCATCGTTTCTTCTACTAATTAACACTGCAAAGGTACAAAGAGATTTTATGAAAAACATACTGCTTTATTATAAAAATATAGTTAACTTTGCATACTATGGGAAAACGTTCTACTATTGTGGCCGTTGTGGCCTTGGCACTCCTGCTGTCCGGTATCGTTCTGGCCGTGCTGCGCCTGTATCGCACCGCTCCCGGGGAGGCTTCCTCCCCTGTTCCCGCACCGGCCGGCTGGTCTGTACTGAAAGCCATTCCCTCGGATGCCAATGCCGTCATCGTTTTCGACGGCTCGTCCAAGGCGGCGCGCCTGATGGCGGACTCCACGGGTTTTGTCCAGGGATTCCTGGCACCCGGCAACAAGGAGTTCATGACGTTCCTGTCTGCCCTGGGCCGCAAGCGCGTGGCCGTGTCGCTGCACAACAGCGGTTCGCTGGTCCCGCTCGTGGCGGCAGAAGCCGTCCCGGCAGATTCCACCATCCTGGCCCTTGCTGCAAAAGCCGGGCTGAAAACCTTGGAAAAAGACGGCTTTCTGCTGGCCTCCCGCTCGGAAACATTCATCAATGCCGCCGTCCGTCATATGGATGACGACGCTTCCATCCTGGGCGTGCGCCATCTGCAGGACTTGGTCCGGGGCGTTTCCGGTTCGGCGGTCCTCTTCCTTTCCCACGCTCAGGCGAGCAAGTTGGTACAGACCTATGGCGGAACGGCTTATCGGCCCTATGCCACTTTTGTGAAAGACCTCACCTCCTGGAGCGCCTGGAGCCTGCAGGAGTCGGAAAAAGACCATGTGCTGCTGAAAGGCGCCGCGTTGCCCGGAGAGGCCGCCGCCAGTTTTTTTCAGTCCTATCAGGGCATGCCTGCGGCCCGTCCGGAATTCCCGGAGGTGCTTCCTTACTATACCGGTACAGCCGTGTCCGTCCCGGTTGCGGATGCCCAGGCCTTGCTGGCCGCCCGCCGCAGTTTCGAGGACGGTTGCGGCCGCCTGGCCAAATACAACAGGGCGCTCAAGTCCAAGGACGGCCGTCCGCTTTCTCCGGAGGAGTGGTTCTATTCCCTGCAGGCCAGGGAAGTGGTGAGCGCTTCCTTCATGGGGGAGGACGGGGTCCGGCGGGAGGCGCTCCTGGTCCATTCGGCAAAAGACCTGAAACTGGGCCGCGAGCGTTCCAATCCTTACCGGGGCTGCCTGGCCCTGCTGCTTGGGGAGCGCTTTTCCGTTGTGGACACCTCCTGCGCCTCTGTCAACTCCCGCTGGACCGTCTATTCGGACCTGCCCACCGTACGCCTGTTTGCGGAGAAAGGATTTTTGGACTATAGCCTGAAAAATCGTCTGGCCGATGCTTCCGTGGACATCCCGGATGGTTTTGTGTGCTACACCTCTTTCTCGGATGTGCCGGAGATGACCACCCAGCTGTTTGCACCCAATTTGGCCACTCCGCTGCAAAACTTCGTGCGCGGCGCCGGCTTTGCTCCCGCAACGGCTTCGCTGGACTTGTCCGGGGAACGTCCCGCTTTCCGCCTGCGGGTGGATACCCGGGCGCTCAAAGGCACCAAGGTACAGGTGCTGGAGCGTGACACCACCGTGGTGGTTCCTACCGGATTGTTCCCCGTGGTCAATTACACCACCGGAAAAACCAATTACCTGTACCAGAATGCGCACGGCTCCATTTGCCTGAACGACGAAAACGGCAAGGGCGTATGGGGCATCCCGTTCAAGGAAAGCCTGTGCGGGCGTGTGGAATGTGTGGACTATTACAACAATAAAAAGATACAATTCCTGTTCTGCGGCGGTTCCAAGCTGTTCCTGCTGGACCGTCTGGGGCATTGGGTGAACGGATTTCCCGTGAACCTGCCCAAGCCGGTGCTGCTGGGACCGGACGCCTATGATTTCACGGGGGCCGGGGGCTACACCATTATGGTGCTGCATACGGACAATACCCTGGAACGCTACAACCTGCATGGCCAAAAGCCGGAGGGCTGGCAAGGCATCCGGGCGCCGGAAACCGTCAAGAACCTGCCGGAATTGCTGGAAGTCAAGGACAAACGCTACTGGGCGGTCCGCACGTCGGTCCGGACGCTTATCTATCCTTTCGGGGGCGGAGAAACCCTCACCAAGGATGAAGGTGGCAAGATGATAAAACCGGACGCCGTGCTCACGCCCACCTCCAAGGGCGTGTCTGCGGAATGCTATGACGGCCGTGTCCGGGACTTTAAGCTGAACTAAAACCTACCTATATGGAATTCAAATCCGTAAACAAACTTCTTCAAGACAGTTTTGTTCGCAACTGGGACAGACCTGCGCTTACCAATTACCAGGGCATGACCCTGGCATACCGGGACGTGGCCCGTCGCATTGCCAAATTGCACATTGCCTTTGAGCAGTGTGGTCTTAAGAAAGGGGACAAGGTGGCCATTTGTTCCAGAAACCAGGCCAACTGGGGCGTGAGTTTCCTGGCCGCCATTACCTACGGCGCCGTAGCCGTCCCCATCCTGCACGAATTCAAACCCGGCAATATCCACTATCTGGTGAACCATTCGCAGGCCCGTGTCCTGTTTGTGGACGACGTTATCTGGGAAGGCCTGGTCATAGACGAAATGCCGGATTTGGCCGTGGTGGTGCAAATCAACACCTTCAAGTTCCTGTATGCGGCCTCGGAGGAACTTGCGCAGGTGCGTGAGCATCTGAACGAGGAATTCGGCCATCGTTATCCCAACAACTTTGAGCCGGAGAACCTGGACTATTACGAGGACAGCGCAGAGGAACTGGCCATCATCAACTATACCTCCGGCACCTCGGGCTTCTCCAAGGGCGTCATGATTCCTTATCGTGCCCTGTATTCCAACATCCAGTTCGCCCGGGAAGATGCCTGCCCCATGCTGAAGGCCGGCATGAACGTGGTATCCATGCTCCCTACGGCCCATATGTATGGCATGATGTTCGAGTTCCTCTTCGAGATGACCATCGGCATGCACGTGCATTTCCTCAGCCGCGTCCCCAGCCCCAAGATTATCATGCAGGCTTTCAGTGAAATCCATCCGGATATCATCATCGCCGTTCCGCTGGTGATAGAGAAGGTGTACAAGTCCAAGCTGAAACCGCTGGTGGACAAAACCAAGTACTACCGGCGCATTCCCATCCTGGGTGCGGAAATCAAGAAAAAGTTCTGCAATGAGCTTACCAATGCCTTCGGCGGCAGGTTCGAGGAAGTCATCCTGGGCGGTGCCGCCTTCAACCCGGAGGTGGAGAAGTTCCTGCATTCCATCGGCTTCCATTATACTGTGGGCTATGGTATGACGGAATGCGCCCCCATCATCGGCTATGCCCATTGGGACAAGGTGAAGGTGGGAAGCGCCGGCCGCGCCGCGCTCAATATGCAAATCCGGATTGATTCTCCGGACCCGCAGAACATTCCCGGCGAAGTACAGGTGAAAGGCCCCAACGTATGCCTGGGTTATTACAAGAACCCGGATGCAACACGGAAATCGTTCACCGAGGACGGCTGGTTCCGTACCGGAGACATGGGTGTGCTGGACGTAGACGGTTATCTGTTCCTGCGCGGCCGCTCCAAGTGCATGGTGCTGGGCCCTTCCGGCCAGAACATCTACCCGGAGGAACTGGAAGCTACCATCAACAACTTTGCTTATGTGGTTGATTCCCTGGTGGTTGAGGATAACGGCGGTCTAACGGCCCTCATTTATCCGGACTGGCATCAGGGAGAGCTGGACGGCATGACGCGCAGCGAGTTCAAGAAACGCATCACGGACATGCTGCCTGCCATCAACCAGGAACTGCCGGGCTATGCGCAAATCAAGAAAATCGAGCTCATGCCCGAGGATTTTGAACGCACCCCCAAGAAGAGTATCAAACGCTATTTGTATCAGCGCTAATGAAATTCGATCATTCCTATCTGGCCATGGCAGAAATCTGGGCCCAGAACTCCTACTGCAAGCGCAGGAAGGTGGGCGCCCTGTTGGTGAAAGACCGCACCATCATCTCGGACGGCTACAACGGCACGCCTTCGGGCTTTGAGAACATCTGCGAGGATGAGAACGGCGTCACCAAACCGTATGTGCTCCACGCAGAAGCCAATGCCATCACCAAGGTGGCCAAGAGCGGAAACAGCAGCGAAGGCGCTACTTTGTATGTCACGGCTTCGCCCTGTGCGGAGTGTGCCAAACTCATCATCCAGGCCGGTATCAGCCGGGTTGTTTACCGGGACGCCTACCGGCTCACGGACGGAATAGACCTGCTGAAACGTGCGGGCATTCAAGTGGAACAGGCGCAATGAAAAAACAGACCCTCATTCAACTTGTGCAGGTAATTTTGGGCATCGTCATCGGTGCCCTTATTACGCTGTGGATTGTCAAGTACCGGGAAGCGCAGCACCTGCTGCGCACCAAATATGTGGATTGGCGCAAGCTCAACCTGGTGCTGGACATGGTGGAGAAAAACTATGTGGATACGTTGAACCGGGAAGGCATGACGGATGCCGCCATCGTAGCGGCCCTGTCCAAGCTGGATCCGCATTCCGTGTATCTGCCGCCCCAGCAGCTCAGTGACTCGGAAGAAGAGCTGGCCGGGAATTTTGACGGCATCGGCATCCAGTTCAATGTGCCCAATGACACGGCCATCGTTCTGGAAGTGATTGCTGGCGGCCCGTCGGAGAAGGTGGGCCTGCAGATGGGAGACCGCCTGCTGAAGGTGGACGACAAAGTGATAGCAGGCGTCAAGTTCCCGCAGGACAGCATGGTCCGGCGGATGAAGGGCCCCTCCGGTACCAAGGTGACGGTTACCGTTAAGCGCGGTGCGGAGGTGATTCCTTTTGAAATCACCCGCGGAAAAATTCCGGTGCACAGCGTCGATGCCGCCTTCATGATCCGGGATTCGGTGGGCTACCTGCGTCTGGGTAAATTCTCCCGCACAACGTTCAAGGAGTGTCACGAGGCAACGCTCAAGCTCATGGAGCAGGGGATGACGCACCTCATCTTCGATGTCCGGGACAATTCCGGCGGCTATATGGATCAGGCGCTCCTGCTTTCCAACGACTTCCTCTCGCCCGGAGACACCATTGTCTATATCGAGGGTCTGCATCGCGCGCGCGAAGTATATAAGGCCGACGGAAGGGGCATGTTCCAAAGCATGGGACTGACGGTCCTCATCAGCGAGAATTCGGCATCGGCCAGCGAAATCTTTGCCGGGGCTATTCAGGACAACGACCGCGGTACCGTCATCGGCCGACGCTCCTTTGGCAAGGGACTGGTGCAGGAGCCGTTCTTCTTCAACGACAATTCCGGCATACGGCTCACGGTGGCGCGGTATTACACGCCCAGCGGCCGTTGCATCCAAAAGCCCTATACCAGTGAAAAAGACTATGCCTACGACATTTATAACCGCTATGCCGACGGGGAAGTGTTCAGCGCCGACAGCGTAAAACTGGACACTTCCGACGTGCACCATACCCGGCGGGGCCGTGCGGTCTATGGTGGCGGCGGCATTATGCCGGATGTGTTTGTTCCCGTGGACACCACCCGGGCTACACCGTTCTACCTGGCCTGCAACCGGAAAGCCACCCAGATGCGTTTTGCCAGTTATGTCTTTGACCGGCATTCTTCGCAGCTCAAGGAGATAGACACGTATCCGGCCATGGACCGCTTCCTGGCGGGGCTCAAGCTGAAGGCGGAGTTCCCGGCCTATGCCAGACGCCAGGACGGCATCACCTGCACGGAGGCCGAATGGGACCTGAGCGCCCCATATCTGGTCCCGCAGTTACAGGCGCTCATCGCCCGGTACTCGCGGCTGGGAGAAAATGCTTTCTATAAGTATTACCTTCCGGTTGACAGCACGGTAGAACAGGCCTTGGAGGCTTTATAAAAAGACCCGCGTATGAATTGAAGCCGGCACCCCACACCCCTCCCGACAAGAAAAGAGACCAACTCACTTTGAGTCAGCCTCTTTTTCTTTTACTTATTAACTAAACCAACTATTAACCGGTTTAGCTTAATGCAAGTGCCGTGCCAAACTTAAACGTGGTGCTCGTGCTCCACTTCCCGGCGGGCGCGCTCCACGGATTTGGAGCGTTTGAGCACGAATCCGGAGCCAAGGTATTTGGTGCGCACGTCCTCGTCCGCCGCCAGTTCTTCCGGGGTGCCGGCCTGCAGGATGACACCCTCATAAAGCAGGTAGGCGCGGTCCGTGATGGCCAGCGTTTCACCCACGTTGTGGTCCGTGATAATAACGCCGATGTTGCGGTATTTGAGCTTGGCAATGATGTACTGGATGTCTTCCACGGCGATGGGGTCCACGCCGGCGAAGGGCTCGTCCAGGAGGATGAACTTGGGATCTACGGCCAGGGCCCGGGCAATCTCGCAGCGGCGGCGCTCACCGCCGGAGAGCTGGATGCCCAGTGACTTGCGCACTTTGGACAGGTTGAATTCGTCTATAAGCTGTTCCATGCGGGCCAGACGCTCCGCCTTGGTCATGTTTTCCGTGCTCTTGGACATTTCCATGACGGAGAGGATGTTGTCCTCCACGGACATTTTACGGAATACGGAGGCTTCCTGCGGCAGGTATCCCAGGCCTTTCTGGGCCCGTTTGTACATGGGGAGGTCCGTGATTTCCACTGTGTTGCCTTCGTCGTCGTCCAGGAAAATACGGCCGCCATTGGGCTTCACCTGCCCGGTAATCATGTAGAAGCTGGTGGTTTTACCGGCGCCGTTGGGGCCCAGGAAGCCCACAATCTCTCCTTGCTGCACTTCCATGGAAACGCCCTTCACCACGGTGCGGACGCCGTATTTCTTGACAAGTTTTTCTGCGCGTAATTTCATTTCATGAAATATAAAATGTCACGTTACCCCCTCCCGAAACCCCTCCCCTCGGGGGAGGGACTTATGCCGCAATAACGGGCAATTGTGCTATTTTGTATCGAGCCCCATATCGGCCACGAAGGCGCGGACGTCCGGGTTTTTCTCCATCAGGTCCTTGGCTTTTTCCTCCGGCATGTAGGGCACTTTCTCCGTTGACTCGTCCGCAGGTGTCACCGACACCAGGATGTTTACCTTGGGGCAGACGAGGAGCTCGCGGATCCGGTTCTCCAGATCCCGCAGGAGTTTTTCCTCCACCCATTGCTTCTGGGCCTCGTTGAGCACCAGGAAATCAATGACTTTGGTCCCGTTTTCTTCCCGTACGTCGATGGTGCCGCTCGCCAGCATGCTGGCCAGACGGGGGCGGTTTTCATATTGCTTGGCCAGTTCTTTCCACTGCAGGCGGACGGTTTCGTCGGCAGGAAGCGTCATCTCCTGGGGGCTTGTCTCTACGGGTTTTTCCTCCTCTTTCTTTTCCTCCAGCAGGGCGCTCATGGACAAGGCCGAACCTTTGAGGGGGCGCCGCCCCCTATTATCCCTCGCGGCCTTTTCGCCCTCAACGATTTTGCCGTTCGGCAAAATCCCGGGCCCGGCCGGGCGCTCTGATGAGCGCCTACTATCCTTCGCACTCCCAACGCTCTCTTCTTTGGAAATGGCCGGAGATTTCTCGGCTGCGCTCGAAATGACAGGGGAGGCCGGAGATTTCTCGGCTGCGCTCGAAATGACAGCCTTGTCATTTCGACCGACCGAAGCGCCGTTGTCATTTCGACCGACCGAAGGGAGCGGAGAAATCCCCTGCGCAGCAGGCTTTGCCACCAGATAGCTCAGCCGCATGAGCGCGAACTCAATGTGCAGACGCGGGTTCACCGCGGCCTTGTAGCCGCTCTCACAGGAAGTGGTGATGCCCAGGGCATCGTACAGGAACTGATGTGAACAGCGCCCGGCCTGCTCTGCGTAGCGCTTCTTGAGCGACTCCGGCAGTTCCAGCAGCGGTTCCAGGCCGCCCGTCTTGGCCACTACCAGGTTGCGGAGGTGGCTGGAGAGCGAGCCCACGAAGTGCAGGGCGTTGAATCCCTTGGCCAGAATTTGGTCCAGCACCAGAAAAGCGGTGGCGTAGTCTCCGGAGAGGAAGGCATCCACCAGCTTGAAACTGTATTCGTAGTCCAGGACGTTCAGGTTGCGGATGACGTCCTCGTATTTCACCTGCGTGCCGCAGAAGGCCACCGTCTGGTCAAAGATGGTGAGGGCGTCGCGCATGGCACCATCGGCCTTGGAAGCTATTACGTGCAGGGACTCGTCGTCAATGCTCACCCCTTCCTTTTCTGCGATGCCGCGCAGGTTCCGTACCATGTCCGGAATGCTGATCCGGTTGAAGTCATAGGTTTGGCAGCGGCTCAGGATGGTGGGGAGAATCTTGTGCTTCTCCGTGGTGGCCAGGATGAAAATGGCATGTGCCGGCGGTTCCTCCAGGGTTTTGAGGAAGGCGTTGAACGCCGCCTGGGAGAGCATGTGCACCTCGTCTATAATATATACGCTGTACTTGCCCACCTGCGGCGGCACCTGCACCTGCTCCATGAGGGTTTTGATGTCCTCCACGGAGTTGTTGGAGGCGGCATCCAGCTCATGGATGCAGTAGGAGCGGCCCTCCTGGAACGATACGCAGGACTCGCATTCCCCGCAGGGCTGCATCTCCGGTCCCGGATTGGCACAGTTGATCATTTTGGCGAAAATGCGCGCCGTGGTGGTTTTGCCCACGCCACGCGGGCCGCAGAAGAGGTAGGCATGGGCCAGCTGCCCCCTCCGGATGGAGTTGGACAGCGTTCTGGCAATGGTATCCTGGCCAATCAGGCTTTCGAAAGAATCCGGCCGGTATTTCCGGGCCGACACAATGTATTCGCTCATAGCCTACAAAGATAATAATTTCTCCTGGCATTTCATCCCTTCCCGGAAAAGTCCCGGAAACTACTCCGAGACTTTTTTAATGAAAGTTTCCATGCCCTTGGTGGCCACATCCTGGATGAACGTGACCCGTGGGTCCGCGAGCGGCACCGGTTTGGGGTCTATCACATAAATGGGACATTCATTGGGGGCATAGCGGTATAGCCCGGCCGCCGGATATACCTGCAGGGAGGACCCCACGATGAGCAGGATATCGGCACTTTCCACCAGATTGATGGCTTTTTCAATATTGGGCACGGCCTCGCCGAAGAAGACGATGTGGGGACGCAGCTGGCTGCCGTTCGGGGCCAAATCGCCCAGATGGACGGCGTTGTACCCCACATCCACCACCTCCGCCTCGGAAGCCGTACGGTCATAGATGCCGTTTTCCGGACGCATCTTGGTGAGTTCCCCGTGCAGGTGCAGCACGTAGGAGGAACCGGCCCGCTCGTGCAGGTTGTCCACGTTCTGGGTAATCACCGACACCTTGTACTGCTTCTCCAGTTCCGCAATAGCCAGGTGGGCCGCATTGGGCTTGGCGTCTTTAAGCTGTGCCCGGCGCTGGTTGTAGAAGTCCAGTACCAGTTTCCGGTTGCGGTACCAGCCTTCGATGGAAGCCACGTCGTTCACGTTATACTGCTCCCACAGGCCGCCCGTATCCCGGAAGGTGGCAAAGCCGCTCTCGGCCGACACGCCGGCCCCTGTCAATACTACAATGTGTTTTTTCATCGTCAATGTTCTTTTACGCAGGGAGTTCAAAATAATACTTCTTCACCCAGTACTCGAAGAGCGGGTCTTCGAAGGAGGGTACATCGTACTCGTCGAAGCACAGCACTTCCTTCTTCATGAGCGCGTCCTTCACGCGTTTCACGTTGGCCGACGAGTTGAGCCCGTACTTGCGGATGATATCGGCAGAACTAAAGCGGATGTTCCCCTCGATGGTGGCCCGCAACAAACTGATTTGGTGCGTTGTAAGACCGCTGACGGTACTCACGAACTGCGGTTCGTAGATGGAGAGGAGGCAGTTCAGGGCATCCACCAGCACCGGTTCCATGATGTAGCCGCGGCTCATGGAGTCGCAGATGGAGGCGAACTGGTTGATGTACCATACATGGCCTTTGAAAAGGCGGCACGCCCCCACAATGAGGTCCTGGTTGATTACTTTGCCGCTGGAGAGGAAACCACGCTGCACATGGTCCACAATCTCGTGTTCGGCTATAGGGGACAGGCGCACGCGTTCCACCACCCTGCTGAACAGGCGGCTTCCTTCGAAAAGGGCCTTCATGGCGTTCATGGCCGATCCGCAGAACACGAAGCTGAAGAGCCTGCGGGCCTGTTCTTCCCGCAAGACGGCATCCAGCGGACGCAGAATGACATCCGGGTCCTCCAGCAAGCCCAGGCACTGGAACTCGTCCAGAATCAGGATCATGCGGTCTCCCTTGTCCGCCGCCACGCGGAACGGCAGGCGCAGCAGGGCCATCACATCGTCCGCATCCATCTCCCAGTTCAGGGACAGGATTTGGTTGTGCGCCGAGAAAGCCACCGGGTCAAAGACAAAATGGGTATTGCCCAGGTAACGCTGGACCATCGTCCTGATTTCCTCCGTGGTGAAGGCAATCATCTTGAGCACCGTGGCGCCCAGGCGGAGCAGGAACTCTTCCGGTGTACGGATATTCAACGCCGAAAACTGCCCCACCGTGAACGCCTTTCCGCCCAGCCGCATGGTATATAGCGTCTGCTGGATGAGCGAGGTTTTTCCGGACTTGGGCGGCTCATAGAGCGCGACGTGCTCCCCCTGGGAAAGCAGGTTTCCCAGGAGAGTCACGTCCGCTTTCCGGCCAATGAAATGCTTGCCGGTTACGTATTGGGCGTATGGAAACGGCGTATCCATTAGAAGAGCGGGCTCTTGATGCCGATGGGCGCCAGCACGTTGCACAGCCACAGTGCTACGCAAGCCACGACCACCAGGACGCAGAACCAGGCCCAGAACTTACGGACATTCGCCTTTCTGCGGGCAACCGCATCCACGGCCGTGAGCTTGGGGAATTTGGCCAGCGAAGTGAGCGTCCTGCCAAACTTGGCACGGACCAGCGCGGCGGCGTTGATGGCCCAGCCATTGGCATTGAGCACCGGACCCAGGTCACGCTTGCGGATTTTACGCCAGGCGATGAACATGGCCGGGCCGGAAATCAGGAGCATCAGGCCCACAATAATGAGGAGCAGTTGCCAGAACTTGATGGCGGCAATCCCCTCTGCCAGTTTTACCAGGAACTGGCCGATGAAGCCCACGGCCATGCCGATGGCGGCAAAAATACCGGCGAACTTGGCAATGTCAAAATTGGTGGCGATAGCCGGTTCCTTGCCTTCAGCGGCCGTATTGGTGATTTCCGTGAGGCCGGACATGGACTTTTCATTTTTCTCCGCAGCGCTCTTGTCAATGCGGTCGTTGATCATGCGGGCCACCTTCTTGTACGGAGACCAGAAAGCCTGGCGGATGGAGATGGGATTGTCCACAATGGCGATTACCTTGGCGGTGTAGTCGTTGCCGTCGCGGTCATAGAACACCGCGTTCTTGCCTTCGCGGAGGCCGTCCACATCACCGTCCGTGAGCACGGCGGCAATGTTGAAGCTCTTGCCCAGCTTTTCGCTCACGCAGGAGCAGTACAGGATGTACATGCCGCTGAGCGAGGATATCTCCGGGGCGGGCCCCGCCACCTTCACGCACAGGTCCGTGCTGCGCTGGTCTATGTACAGACGACCGGCCTGGAACATGGCCTTGCGCTCGGGGTCGTAGAAATCGGCCAGGACCACGTAGTTGTTCAGGAAACGGTAGAAATGCTTGTTCAGGCGGAGCACTTTGTCCACTTCCTCGATGGAAAGGGCGTTGGCTTCCTCGGCCTTGTCCTTCTCCAGGAGTTCCAGCAGGGCGGCCTTCTTGTCTTCCTTGAGGATGGCTTTCACGGCGTCCAGGCCCAGGCCTTCCACCGCGGCGCCCTTCTTGGCGTCCATCCAGGCTACATACGGGGCAAAAGAGGCCAGGATGGAGGCCCATTCGGCCTCGTCAATGGTGTCCTTCTTGATATCGACAAGGGCAACGACAGCGTCGATGGCGGCCTTCCAGGCGGGGTTCACGGCCTTCAGGACCAGTTTCCCGTCGGCGGAAGGTTTGGCCAGCGGCTGCAGGGCAATCTCGGCGGACGCGGCGGCCAGGCTGCCCTCGATGGCGGCAATCTTGGCCACGTTCACATCCACGGCCTCCGCCGATGCGGCATCGAAGCCGATGAGCTTGCAGCGCATGAAATAGTCCGCTACCTTATCTTTGATGGCGTTCACGGCAGCGAGGGCGTCCGCGGTCTTGTCTCCGTACGGGAACACGTCCTTGGTGCCGGCGGCCTGCCAGGCCTCAAAGTCCGCGCAGGCGGTATAGAAGGCTTCCACATGGTCGGCCGTAATGCCCGGCACGCCGCTGCGGTCCATGGCCGAGGCAATGCCGGCGATGGTCTCGATGAGCTTGGCGGTGGCCTCGTCGGAGGCGCTGGCGGGTGTGATGATGCCGTCGCCGTTGAACTGCGTCTGTGCGAAAATCTTCACGTTGTCGGCGGTGTCTTCCAGGCCGATGCTGTCCTTCTCCAACTTGAGGTTCTTCAGAATCTGGCGGGCCGATGCCTGCAGGCGGGCACCGTCGGGGTCATCGGCATTGAAGCCGTCCAGGGCCAGGCTGTCGCTGCCTTTCAGGAGGTCGTCGGCGTTCTTGACCACGCGTGTGAGCCACTGGGCGGTCTTGATGACCTCGTCCACGCGGATTCTTCCGTCATTGTCAATGTCGATGAGCTTGAGCGTGGTTTCGTCGAATTCCAGGCCGTTGGTAGGGCAGCTGAGAACCGTCCACAGCTTGCGGTCCAGCTCTCCCAGATGGCGGATGTCTTCCCCGTTCTGGATTTTGACACGGACAGTACCGCCCACGGAGGCGAACTTCCAAGGATAGGTGTTGCTAGCAGGTTTTTTCATACTTATAGATTTAAGATAACATTCTTGTTACCACAAATATAAGAAATAATTTTGTGCATTTCCAATTTTTTTCTACCTTTGCAGTCCAATTCCCACAAGGGAGTGATTTTTAAGACAAAAGGAGGTGTAAAAGCATGATCATCGTACCCATCAAAGAAGGTGAAAACATCGAGAGAGCCCTGAAGAAATTCAAGCGCAAATTCGAGAAGACCGGAGCCGTCCGCGAGATGCGTTCCCGCAAGAACTTCGAAAAGCCTTCCGTGAAAAAGCGCATGGCGCTCCAAAAGGCTATCTATGTTCAGCAGCTTCGTCTCAAAGAGGAGCAGTAATTGCCTTTTACCCTTTTTATCATAGCCGGAACCCCTCAGGGCTCCGGTTTTTTGTGCGCTGCCCCAAGGTTGGCGTCCCTTTTGCCCAAGGCCGGTCCTCTTTGCGCAAAAGGTTGGTTCCCTGTTTGCCAATGGTTGGTGGCCTTTTTGTGAAAGGTTGGTGGCACTTTTGTCAAAGGCTGGATTTTGTGTTGCCAACCTTTGACATCCTATCGGCCCCAGACACCCCTCTACCCCATATTACGTGCAAAAGGTTGGTCACATAAAAACCAACCTTTTGCAAAATCAACGACAATTTCTTACTTTTGCCTCAGCGGAGCAGGATCCCACATAACCTGGCCTCTTGGAGTGCCGATAAAAGTTATGTGCTATGTTACGTGTCATCCAACGAGTTCTGCCCGACGGGAAAACTCACACAGTTCAACCGTTCCACGTGTGCCTTAAAGGCCTGGAACAAGCTATCCTTTGCAGAGACGATGAAGATTATGACGCCATGGTCAAAGTCCTTTGTGTCTGTGCCCGCCGAAGAAACGTCATTGTCATCATTTATGGCATCGTTTCCAACCATGCCCATGTTGCTATTTTGGCCAACAGCCAAGCCGATGCGGACGCCTATGGTGTGGAAATCAAAAAGATTTATTCCATGCTGTTCCAAAAGAAGTACAAGATTAACAACATTTTACACCGAATTGAGACCAAAGCCCTTTGTCTGGATTCAGACCAGTATGTCAGAAATGTCCTTGCTTATATTCCCAAGAATGCGATGGACAATGGAGCCCTTGTTCATGAATATCCCTGGAGTGGTTATCGGGCCATGTTTTCTGGAGAAGAGAAAGGCGGCCGGCCGGTTGCCAGTCTCACTTTTCGGGAAAAACTGGCTGTGATGCGTACTGCTGATAATCTTCACGATGTTGCATGGTTATTAGATAAGGACAATCACTTGATTCCCGGCAGTTTCTGCGACTGTGACTATCTGGAACAGGCCTTCAACCATGACCCGGGGTTCTTCTTGAGACTGGTAGGTGGGGTGAATGACGCCGAAATGAAATATCAGTTAGAAGAGAAGCCCTATCAGATGCAGGCCGATTCGGAGTATTTCAAAACTGTCAGCGAGGTATGTTTACGCTGGTTTAAAACGGATATCGTCAATTTGAGTGATGGGCAGAAAATCAGGGTATTACCTTATTTGTATCGGACTACAAAAACGACGGCTAAACAACTGGCACGAATCATAGGGTTTCCCGCAACCAGAATATCGGCTATTTTACGGCAAAAATAATTATATTTGCAGGACAAGAAACTGAAACGATGAAAAAAATGATTCTTCCCCTTGCCGCGCTGCTGACCCTGGTCGCCTGCGGCTCCACACAGACCAAACCCCGCACAGAGGCCGTAGTCCCCGTTTCCAGCACGGAAAACGCGGACGCTCCTGTGGTTTACTTCACCTCCAACATTACCCCGGAGGGGCTGTTGAACATTTACAATGCCCTGGGGTGCAAGCCCGAGGGCAAGGTGGGCATCAAGATTAGCACCGGAGAATCGGCCAAAACCGGCTACCTGCGTCCGGAATTTCTGGCCCCGCTGGTAAAGGCCGTGGACGGCACGCTCATTGAGTGCAATACGGCATACGGCGGCTCCCGCATGAAGACGGCAGACCACCGCAAAGCCATTAAGGAAAGAGGCTTCGAGGCCGTTGCGCCCGTGGATATCATGGACGAGGAAGGGGATTTGCAAATTCCCGTGAAGGACACCAAGCACATTCAGTACGATATTGTGGGTACGCATATCCAAAACTATAACTTCGTCATCAACCTGGCCCACTTCAAGGGCCACGCCATGGGCGGCTTTGGCGGCGTGCTCAAGAACCAGAGCATCGGCTTCGCCTCCACTTCGGGCAAGTTCTACATCCACTCCGCCGGCGAGTCGCAGGACCACTGGATTACGGCGGAACAGGATGCCTTCCTGGAGTCCATGGCCGCTGCCGCACAAGCCGTGGCGGATTACTTCGGTCCCAACATTGTCTATATCGACGTCATGAACAACATGTCCGTGGACTGCGACTGCGACGCCAACCCGGACAAACCCCGCCTGGCGGACATCGGCATTTTGGCCTCTACGGACCCGGTGGCGCTGGATAAGGCCTGCCTGGACCTGGTGTTCAACTATCCTTCCCAAAAGGGGGACGATGCCACTGCGCTCCAGAAGCGCATCAACCGTCAGCACGGTACGCACATCATCGACTATGCCGTCTCCATCGGCCTGGGCAGCGCGGACTACCGTATCGTGAACATCGACAAATAGGCAATCCTGCCACATATTTTGCAAAAGGTTGGTTTTTATGTGACCAGCCTTTTGCACGTAATAGGGGTTTGAGTGGGGTCTGGGGCCAATAGGATGTCAAAGGTTGGCAGCAAAAAATCCAGCCTTTGACAAAAGTGCCACCAACCTTTCACAAAAAGGCCACCAACCATTGGCAAATAGGAAACCAACCTTTTACAAAAAGACCACCACCCTTTTGCGCAAATAGGGCCGGCCTTGGGCAAAAGGGGCACCAACGGCGGAGAGTGCCATAAAAAAGTCTCGGAGCAGTTTCCGAGACTTTTTCTTTGTGTTCGCCCAGCACGAACGAACTCTAACGGGTGGAAGTCCCCAAACCGCCCTGATAGTGGGAAGGTTACAGCCAAAGGCAAGGGTGTCCGCCGTGAGACGGAATCTGAAGGAAGCCGGCGGCA
>Ga0256405_10001666_pt1 | contig 58517 bp, 51 predicted proteins | sample RumenRJG_02DNA_FD_189096 | JGI IMG/M metagenome (GOLD analysis project Ga0256405, IMG submission 189096) | Bovine rumen microbial communities from Lethbridge, Alberta, Canada - RJG_02 | ecosystem: Host-associated > Mammals > Digestive system > Stomach > Rumen | place: Canada: Alberta... | reverse complement strand
TTTGACATTTTGGTAAGCCTTGTGCAAAACTGGTTGCATAAGTGGAGGGAAAATCACTTTCAGTATTTTGCGCAAATACATGGGGGCGCGATGTGGTACCTTCGTGATTTTACCACATCGCGCCCCCCAGACCTGTCAAGGTACGCCTGCGCTGATCGCGCGCTCTCGACTACTCGTCGAGACCTTGACAGGGGAGAAGGGCGCAGTCGCGTGGTTGCTCTGTTAAAAACATTGCAGTTAAGTAAAGTACCACGCGGGGCGCCCTGCGTTCCTCCAAATAACAATAATTAACAATTTTTTTAGAAAGGGAAAAATAATGTCAAGTACTATATGTATATTCAAAATGTCTGACTCTAGTAATTCTGGAGTTGAGGCAAAAACAGTTAACAATATATATCTTCTAGAACAGGAAGGCGAGTATCCGAAAACGCTTATACGCATGAATAGTAGTGAGTATCAAACTCTGAAATCGTTTGAGTTTTGCGATATAATGCGTGATCAAAAATTATTTTTTAAAGGTAAGATTTGCAATCTTACACTTATGGGCGAAATTATGGAGATCGAATTGACGAGTGATATAAAAGGTGACTTTTGCCCTGAAAAAATACGACGGGAATCTGCCGATATTTTGGAAAAATTCAAAAAGGAAAATCCGGAATTGTTTACAAAAATTTCGACTGAAGAATTTTTAAGAACCGGGGAATGCGTATCTGCAAAAATAAAAGCTCCTGAGACCTCTCCTATTGAAATTGATGATAATGTAGTTAAAGGAACATTGGTTTCTAAGAAATCGCTTGATGAACCTATATCTGAGGTGAATTTATCGTTAAAGGCGGCTTGGATTTCAAAACGACAAGGAATGGTGCCTATTTCTACAAAGATTGAAAAAAGATTTAAAATGTCACGGATAAATACAATTACTCCCAAAAAACTTGAAAGTTCTTGGCCTGAATTTGGCGATCGAATTCATTCGAATGGCACAACAGCTACTAAATATATGATTGCGAGTTCTCGACTTAAAAAAAGCAATATACAAACATTTCCATCAATCGTGATTGATGATTCATTTCCTAAATTGAGGGTTAATAAACATATTTATGAAAATAGATTACTAATTTCATGGGATTTTGAACAGTATATGAATGAAAGTGTTGCTGTTCGAATATTGCCAGATGCAAATATTCCGCAAGGGAGAAAGAAAATTTTAAATATTAATTTGCGAAATGTTCAAGAATATATTGAAAAACCTAATAGCACAAGTTTTTTTCGAAGCGAAAATGGAGTTGCAATTTTAAATGCAATTGTGAAATCTATTGGTGATTTTATGGTTCTCTCTTGGAGAAATATCGAAATTTTTTGTGAATTAATCGAAGATGAAACTCTGGCTAATTTGAGTTGTAAAGATTGGGTCAAATTGCAGGGCAAAATCTATAAGGTAACCAAAATTGAACGTGAAATTAGCTCAAGAAAAAATTTAATGAAAATCAAAGCTAGAGCTTTTAGTGCGGATATTCTGCCAAACCAAGGTATACCGGATATCGTTATACCTAAGGAAAAAACTAAGGTTTTAACTCCTGAAGATGTTGTGGAGGATATATTGGTTAGTAATGAAGCAGATGTGCAATATGAAAAATTATTAAATTTTATATCAAAATTAAAAACAAAAAATGAAATCAATAAGAATAACTATAAAAGCTTGATAAATGGTTTTTTAAACGAAAACCAAACAAAAATACAAATTGTTACGAGACCTTTAAAAACAGAGCATTGTGAGAAAAAAGTTGTAGAGCCTATAACGGTATATCTGCGTAATGGAGGTCAAAAATGAATAGACGTTTATTAAGTTCGCCTCGGGCAAGGTTTTTAAGTGAACCATTTGTAAATGGGTATACCGATATTGAAAAAGAAAACGCAACATTCAGCATAGGAAATAGTGAAGAAAATGAAGATATTTTCTTTGAAAATGCTCCTGAATATCTCAAAATGCGCTGTAAATTATCGGCAAAATCAGAGTTTCCTGATGTAAAAATTTCTGCTGGTTACAGAACGACTTCGAATGGTGAGGATTTTCTTATGAACAAAAAACTATACGATGGAAGCCAAATTGCTATGAATGGGATGGTTTCAGAAGTTTGTATCGAATTTCTAGATATTCAAACTGATTGTAAAATCATTTCGGAAGAACTTGCAAAAATAGCGGTAATTTATAGAAAGCGTTTTAAACTTCAGACTGTTTCAAAAAGAATCCCAAATTATCCCGATAGATTAAACCAGCAAAGCGGAATTTTTATGACAAAATCTGACGCACATCCTTTTGCTGGATGTTATTTTTCGGGCATAAAACTGTCAGAAATTCAGCCCTATCTATTCTATGTTGGGACAGATGTTCGAACTGAACCGTATTTAAAAATTATTTCAGCAAAGGAAGCTATTCAAAGTAATTTGGTCAGAATTAGCAAGGATGTTGATACAAGCTCGTTATCCACTTTGGAGGACGATGTCTGTAATGGGGAAGTGCGTTTCAAAGCTAACGAGTTTACATACATGTCAATTTTGTCTCAAAAAGATACCTTAACATCGGATATTTTTACAATTTTATTTAAAAAGATTAACGATTGAGGCATATTTGTCTTCCTTATAATTTTTCTTTTTAAAGCCATAAAGTCATTTTAAAAAGAAGCTTCACGTGGGCGCGACGTGGTATGCTTGCAATTTTACCACATCGCGCCCACGGACGAAATTTTTGGCTCGATGCCAAAAATTTCGTACCCCCTCTGTCAAGGTACGCCTGCGCTAATCGCGCGCTCTAATACCACCTTCGCAAAGCATCAGGTGGTAAAGACCTTGACAGAGGCTCTTCAAGAATTTTATAGAAAGGAGTTAAATTATGAATAAAGAAATAGAAATCATGGCAAAAACGATATATGGAGAAGCCAGAGGTGAGTATTTTAGCAAAAACGGTGGGCTAAAGGCTCTTGAGGCGGTTGGCCATGTAATTATGAATCGCAGTTTAGCGACTTCCATGCCTATTTCATCTGTTTGCCTGCATCCTTGGCAATTTTCATGTTGGAATAGAAATGATCCGAATCGTAAGGTCATTGAAAATGTAACACTTGATGATCCAGTATACCGTATTTGCTTTGTTGTGGCAAAACGTATTATTTGTGCCGAACTAGAAGATATAACTAGAGGAGCTACCCATTATTACAGTAAGTCTTTAGCAAGACCTCCATACTGGGCAAAAGGCAAAAATCCCACGTTAAAAATCGGTAAACATTTGTTTTTCAAAATTTAGAAAAATTTATTAAGATTTTTTGCGATTGCGGTGGAGGATGATATAAACAAACACTTCATATTGGGTGATTTGCAGAATACTTAGTGAAAACTTAAGAAAATATTAACTATTGTTTCTTAAAATTTAGGAAGAGGAGCAATTTTTGATGCGACAAATGAGTGTAATGCAAAGTATGTCGAGTAGGCTTGACTTTATAAGAAAGCTCGGGTTATGCCCATCGATATTGAATTTATATGTCGAACGGTATTCTTTTAAATTTCTCCTAAACGATATATTTTCCGGTATAAAAATGTTTTTATGCCTATCTCCGGTAGCTTTTGCGCTAGCATTTTGCTGTGGTAGTTCGCCCGTGCAGGGACTAATATCATGCGCTATTGCGTCTGTTGTTAGTGTTATTCTTGGCGGTTCAAAATACCAAATAGCGTCAATTTCACTTCCGATTTGCGTTTTAACATTCGAAATCTCCTTAAAATATCAATACAAAGGGTTGTTTTACACAGCTCTGTTTGTTTCATTGATATTGCTCCTCTTTGGTGTTTTAAAAATCAGTAGTGTCTTAAAACATATTTCATATGCCTTCATTTCTGCGCTATCTGTGTATGTGATTATGTCCATTATTGTAACCCAGTTGCAATATATTCTTGGAATAAATACAATCCAATCATCACGAAGTCTTCTAGAAAATTTTGGATTATTTACGGAAAACCTGGAAAACGTGACAAAAAACGGTTTAATGACCCTAGGAATATTTGTAGTTCCTATAGTTTTATTGAAGTCTTTCTCTCGAGGATTTTTTCCTTTTTTCCTTTACCTCGTGCTCGGATGCGCTTCGGTTTATGTCTTCAGTGCAGGAATACTCCCTGAGATTTTCGAAATAAAAACAATTGGTCAAGAAATGGTAACGTCACAATCGGCTTTGGACAATATTTTTACAATATCCGGTGGTATCCCTTCCCAGATCTTTCTCGCTAATTCAATAAATTACGCTTTTGTAATTGCGTTAATAATTGCCTGTGAAGCTTGCTTTTGCACTAATGTGTCCACGAGTATCACGGGGGATAATCGTCTGCAAACGAACGTTGAATTGATTTCTAGCGGTGTTTCGAATCTTCTTTCAGTTGCATGTGGAGGGCTATTTGTTTCGCCGAATATTAATTTTTCAGTAAAAAATATTAAATCGAAAGCAAAAACATTCATTCCGCTTATCGTGATTGCCACACTATGTTTTGGACTTATACGCTACAATGATGTCGTGATGAGATTTTTGCCAATATATTGTCTTTCAGCTATTTTGCTTGTATACGGTTGTTCACAAATTTTTAGCAAAAAAATAGTTCAGTATTTTAATCCAAAATCTCAAGAAAGCTATATATTCTGGATTACTTTGATACTTGCTTTGTATTTTGGATTTATGCCAGCAACGGTTGTTGGATTTGCAATTTCTTGTGTTTTTTTTGCGGAGCGAATGGTAAAAATCAAAGATGCAAATGTTCACACAACCAGAAATCATGACTCAGATGCAGTGGAATTTATGACTAATAAAAACGGATTTGCAAACTCTATGAATATACCTCAAAAGTTGCTAGACCAAATTGAAGTCATACAGGTATCGAATATCCTCTTTCTCAATATTGCAAAAATTGTTGAGGAGGCGCTCTCAGCGCAGGGAAAGTTCCCAAATATTTTAATAATATACTTCAATAACGTTCCTTACTTTGATGAAAATGCTTTTGAGTCATTGAAGGAGCTTGTAAAGAGCGCAAAAGCCAAAAAGGCGACCGTGATGATTTCAGGAACAAATGGTCGTCTTCTAGATATACTGCAACAAAAGGCATCAACAGAAAAATATACGGATGCGTTCGGATATATCGTCCCGGATTTTAAAGTCGCAATACAACAGACAATATCCAGATTGAGCAAAGTTACCTCTGCCTAGTTTTCCATGAATTCTGACAATGCAATTCTCGTGTTAGAATCTGGGGAAAAAGCAGTTTCGAAGGGGGTATGTTCATGTGCCACTTAAGCCGATTCAGATATTTTAAGCCTATCTTTGTCTCATCTGCGATGAAGCTTGTTTGTGATGAACTTATATGCTGAGCAAGCCTATCATTTATTTATGTTGGGTAATGGTGTATAATGGAGCAATGGTGGTTTGAAAATTAAATAAATGATGGAAGCATCTCAAATATCCAGCATTGCAACAGATGAAGCAGTTGCTGGAGCTTCAGATATAGTCGTTAATGGAGGTTTGTCAGCGACGCCACATGCGGGTAGTGGAAGTTCCATTTTTGAATATTTTTGGAACGCTGGGCTTTTAATAAAGCTGGTGATGATGGCCTTGCTTATTTCATCAATATGGTCTTGGACAGTGATTATCACAAAATATTTAAAATTGAAGAGGTTGCGAGCTGATGCCGATTATTTTGAAGAAAATTTTTGGTCAGGCACTCCTTTGGAAAGTTTATACAAAGAACTGAAGGGGGCGATCTTTGATCCGATGTCGAATGTATTTTGTTCTGCCATGGCTGAGTGGGAAAATTTTGCAGGAAGCCATAAAAAAGATGAATTAACAGCCACAAAAACATTGGAACGGAGAGTTGATAGAGCTATGCAAATTGCTATTCGGAGAGAGACTGATGAGCTAGAAAGGGGGATGGCATTTTTATCATCGCTAGGGACGAATGGAGTTATAATCGGCCTTTTTGGAACGGTAATCGGTATCTTTAATGGTTTTAAAGTTATAGCGATGCAACAAAGCGCGAGCTTGGCAACGGTGGGGCCTGTTATTTCCGAGGCACTGGTTACAACAGCGATGGGGATATTTGTTGCGATACCAGCCGCACTGGCCTATAACCAACTTTCAGATTCTATAAACAAATATATCAGCAGATTAGAAACTTTTGCTGAAGAATTTGGAACCATTGTTTCGAGGCAATTCGATGAACAATAAAACGCATCGGCGAGAACCAAAAAGTACATATATAAATGTCGCTCCACTTGTTGAAGTGATGCTGGTTCTTATTATAATTTTTATGATAACGGTGCCTGTGTTGAATGTCGGTGTTCCTGTTGATTTGCCCAAAACGAAGGCTGCCACACTGAATGATACCAAAACACCACCGGTTGTGATATCAATCGACAAAGATTCGAAGCTCTATATAGAAGAAGCGGAAATAAACATAGATGATTTGATAAAAAAATTGCCGACAATTCTGGAAAACAGTAAGAGCGATACAATTTACGTGCGCGGAGATAAAAATCTGCAGTATGGTGAAGTTTTGAAGATAATGGGTATAATTTCGTCATCTGGAGCTTGCAAGGTCTCATTGATTTCTGAGGCTGATACGGATGTCAAAAAATCTAAAAAGCAAAGGAGCAAGTAAATGGGTATGAAGAGCCCGCTTATAATTTCTATAGCTCTTCACGTTGGAGTGCTCTTGTTGTTCTCTAGTAATATCGGTAGTATTTTTTCGTCAAAGATAAAAGATACGGGCTATCTGGTATTTGATTATGTTGAAATAGACAAGAAAAGCAAAGCTCCCATAATTTCCCAACAAGAAGGAAAACTGAGTAAGACAAAGGCGAAAACAGACGAAAAAGAAACGGTGAAACAGGAATCACAGCCAAAAGAAAGCACAAAAACCGAGAAGCAGCAGGTTGAGGTAAAAAAAGACAAGGAAGAGAAAGCGGTATCTCTAGATAAAAAAAAGAAAAAATCCCCACAATCTAAGGTTAAGAAAGAAAAGAAGGCTCCTAAAAAGGTTGATACAAAATCAAAGGCAAACGATAAAGCTGTGGTAAATTTAAGAAAAAATAAAAATATGAAAAATAGCGATCCTAAGGTTGCAAAAAAGTCATTTGATAGTCTTCTTGATGGGGCTAGTGCAAGTGGTGATAACGAAAATTCTGGGATAAAAGCCGAAGAGGTGGGGGAAGTATTGACTGCAACACAAATAGATTTGATACGTCAAACTATTCGTAAATGTTGGCATTTTCCGGCTGGGCTTAGGAATGCGGAAGATTTGATCGTTGACATAAAAATGGAATTAGATCCTGAAGGCAATGTGACAAGAGCTGAAATAGTTGATACAAATAGAATGGCATCAGACAATGATTACAGAACTGCAGCAGAAAATGCATATAGAGCTGTGTTAGATCCGAAATGCAATCCTTTGCCTTTGCCAAAAGAGCGCTATAACGAATGGAAAGACCTTGAACTTAGCTTTAATCCGAAGGATATGTTTAGTTAATGATGGTACAATGTGACTAGAGTGGATAGGAGCGAAAACTAATGGAAGAACAAAAAGTAAACAAAAGGATTAAATGGATGTTTAGTTCCTTGATTATTGCTGGGATAGTCTGGTTGCTATACGAGATGGGGCAATGGATAGTTCCTTTTGTGATCGCTTTTATCCTTGCATATGCATTCCATGTGCCATCCAAAAAATTGGGAAAGATTTTGCATGTTTCATCAACATTATCTGCCATAATTATTGTTTTGGGACTTATCGCGTGTGTGTCGTTATTTACGGTATTTTTGGCACCATTATTAAAAAATGCGACTATGATCATAATACAAAAATTGCCGATAATGCTCAGAGAATTGCCAAGCTATATGAACGAAAATTTACATAGACTTTTTTCTATTTTTGGTATTGAAAGATCTTTTGATACTGGGGCGATTTTTAATGAATATTTGTCAAAATTTGCACTTAATTTACCTAAACATATCTTCGGTTTCATAGATACAGGAATGGCTCTAATGTATGTTGTAATGTTTGCATTCATGACCCCCATTATAACTTTTTACCTTTTAAAAGATTGGGAAAAGGTAGAGAATTCGTTTGTTTCTTTGCTAAACAAATGCGTATCTCCTTCTGTTATTTCTGTATTGCATCCGATTAATTCAAAGTTGGGAGCATATTGCAAAGGACAACTTATTGTTTGCTTGATTCTTGCGTGTGCTTATTCCTTAGGATTTTTATTTATTGGTGTTGAAAAATATATCGTGTGCGGACTAATTTCTGGAATGCTTGCAGTGGCTCCATTTTTTGGAGCGATTATAGGTCTCATTACAACATTAGCAACGTCTTTGGATTGTCTAAGCTCATACCAATACGTAATGGTTGTAGCATTGTATTTGGTTATTCCATTCATGGATTCGAATTTTATAACTCCGCGCCTAATCGGTAAAAGTACTGGTATACAACCTGTTTGGCTTTTGTTTTCTATCTGTGCTTGCCTATCGATTTTAGGAACTGTTGGTATTTTTATTTCTGTTCCGATGGCTGTGGTTTTATCTACTGTATGTAAAGAATGTGTTAAAAAATTATAGCTAAATCGATCTTTTTTGTGACACACTTTAATTGTGGACTATGCAAAAATTCGGGATGGCTGGTATGAAAAAATTTTTTGTGACAAAAACTATAATTGCAATTTTGCTTTCATTTGCAGTTCGACCAATTTCGATTGATTATGCCATGGCGGCAGAAGGTAATAGCGACTTATTCAAAACAAAATTATATGGCTATATTGATTTGGCAAAAGAGCTTTCTCAAAAAAAAATGACACATGCTGAAATTGAAAAGCTGGTAGATGAAGCAATGTCGATTATTGAAGATTTAAAAACTCGATATATGATTGAGCAACTAAAGGTACGTGAAATAAAGCTACAATATTTAAACGGTAGCAATTTTCCCAATCTAAATGAACACAAGAACAATAATGTCTATGACCAAAAAATTGTTCAATTTACAGTAGCATGCCACAACTTATTCAAAATAATAACAAAAGACATTGTCTCGAAAATCATTGAAAAATCGCCACTTGAGATGGTTTCCATAATTAAAGAACTTTCAGTTTTTATGCAATTTGTATCAGCTAATCCAGGTGATTTTGGGCATGGTGTATTTTCTGAAAAACAGGGGGATGTGCTTGTCGTATTCGCGACTAATGATGCAATTATAAGGATAATGAAATCAATAATATATAAAAATTTATTGCAAGCTAATAAAATATATAAAATGTCGAGATTAGGATCATATATTGGCAATAACATTTCGAACAATCTTGATGCAGAAAAAATAAACAGCACGGTTGCCTCATTAAAAAGAAGCACTGCGGATGATACACGTATAGCGATTGAGATTCCTGAGGCTATGCTAGATTTATCGGCATCAGACTTAGCCATCAATGAATTTCAAACAACTGTAAAAAATTACATAAACGAAATAAATTTATTTAAACAATCGAAAGATATTGCAGATAAGCAAGTGCATTTGAATAAGGCTCTAGAATTAGCAAAAAACTTACTAGGCGTAATTCCAAATAAAATAATAAATGTTTCGCCAAAAGTTTTTGAATTTTGCAAAATTTTAGAACAGGAGCGGGCGAAATTAAATGAAGCAATAAAATCAGAAGATAAGAAATTGGCTTTAAAGTCCCAAAGAGATATGGCGAACTATACGCATATTGAAAATTTTTTGAAGTGTACTTCCGTTCTTTTGGATGCGGTAAATAATGACCATACGATACTTCAGCTGATTGTTGATAAAATGCCAGATTTTGTTCCGAATATCGGGCAGGAGATTACTGTATTCCTGCGGGCATTGGAAATAATCATCAAAACGCCAAATGATACTAAAGCTATTATTTCGAAGTTTCGAAAATTTGCAAAATCATCTGAGGATGGCAGTTATCTTATGTCTCCACTATTATCTGTTGCGATGGAGAGCATAGCTAACTTAAATTACAAAACCCTATTAACCTCTACTGATTTTTCAAAAAGCGAAGTTTGTAAATACCTGCAGATTAAGTAGATGGCTTACATTGATCTTCCTTCTTTATTTATCGATCTTTTCTAATCTTGTTGAGTGCCGAGGATCGTATTGAGTATTGATGAAAGTTTTGATGCAATTTTTTGCAATTGACAAATCTATGAATCCAGCGCCAAAACACAATACATTCGCATTATTATGCTCTCTGGAAAGCTTTGCAATTTCTTCTGAATAACACAAGACCGCTCGTATACCTTTGTGTCGATTGGCGGCAATGCTCATTCCAACGCCTGAAAAACATAATAAAATTCCAAGAGCTTTTTTATGAGTTTTAACATAATCGGTAACCATACCAGCAAAATCCGGATAATCCACAGATATATCCTCATTGTCTGTACCAAAATCCGTATAGCTATATCCAATCTCATGAAAATAAGAGATGAGCTCGGATTTCATTTGATAGCCTCTATGATCCGATGCTATGGCGATAGAATTGAAAATCATGCTTGTTCTCTCGTTGTATAATCCAAGATTAATCTCAATGTTTCAGGCAAGTTGTGACGATGTACGACCATATCCACAAGCCCATGTTCTTGCAAAAATTCGGCGCGTTGAAATCCCTCTGGCAGTTGTTGCTTTATCGTCTTTTCAATCACTCTTGCGCCGGCAAAGCCAATTAGAGCATTAGGTTCTGATATATGTATATCTCCTAGGATTGCAAACGAAGCCAAAACTCCTCCTGTAGTTGGATTGGTAAACACATTTATGTAGGGCAAACCTGCTTCTTTTAATTGTGTTATTGCAGCTATTGTTGCTGGCATTTGCATCAAAGACAACATACCTTCCTGCATCCTGGCTCCGCCGGAAGCTGTAAATCCAATCAATGCTGAATGAGTTTCACAAGCCATTTGCGCGGATTTGATTATGGATTTTCCAACAGAAAGCCCCATACTTCCGCCCATGAATGCAAAATTCATGACAAAAATGACTGCATTTCTGCCTCCAATTTTCCCTTTAGCTATCGAAATAGCATCAAAGTTTCCAGTTTTTGCCCTAGCTTCCTTTAGTCTATCAGTATAGCGCTTGACATCTTTATAGCGTATTGGATCATCTTTTGTTTTAACTATTTCAATTTCCTCATATTTCTTTTCATCAAAAATAGTTTCAAATCGTGTCTTGGCTGGCAAATACAAATGATGCGAACAATATCCACAAACCATTAAATTTTCTTCAAGCTCTTTCGAATATATCATTCGTTCACAAGATGGACATTTAGTCCAAAGATTTTCTTCAACGTTCGAGCTCGCCCCTAAGAAAGATTTTATTTTAGGGGTAACAATCTCTGTTAGCCAGCTCATAATATCACTATAACAACTGCACTCGACACATTATATCACATGAAAAACCCACGGAACAAAATGGGCATCAATGTGCGAAAGTTTTTCTGATATAGATTGCTAATTGTTCTTGTCAGTTGATTTTAATAAAACCCGTCAAATAAATCAAGTATTTTGCAAAAAACGGAATTAGGTGTTTCGTTTTTGTGCTTTTGAACTAAAAAATCGTTCAACTTTTCAAGTTTAAGTGCCCAATTTAATTTCGAATTCTTATCATTATATTCAAAGTTCAGTACAATTGGTATGTCACCAGATCCCAAATCTATCTCTGTTTCTAAACTTCCTTTTTTGCAGTCCTCCTTATCTATTTTAAATTTTGGACACATGCCTTGTTCGGGATATCCATCGTATATCGAGGCGGTATCGAACATATACTGAAGTACGTTAGGCATTTCTTTTAATGCGGTTACATATTGCTCTATAGTAGATATTGCATTAGTGATATTTGTTTCTAAATCAGTCAATTTGTTTTGAAAACTATTATTATTAAAATATTTTGAATATTCATCAAAAATTGTCTTTTTCAGATTCGCAAATATAGTCTTGATATCCAGTTGTATTAACGAGCGACAATGCCAATATACTTGATTAATAAAGTTGTATAGAACAACAGCATTCCAATTCTCTTGCGTATATATTTCTGGTTGCGTCCGTTCATCAAAAGTTATAACCTCCTTATAACCTTTTTCTTTGAATTCGTTTTCTTTTGTGATGCGATCGGCTATAGCCTTGCCTATAACATTTTCTATCGATTTTCTATAATTTGGCAGCTTAATCCAATTATGCTTGCCTTTAGGGGCATACTCGTTTCGCATTGTCCGAGCTCTAATACGCCAGTAGATTTGATTTAGCTGATTTCTTGCTTGAACAATACCTTTTATTTCGTTTTGATTTTGCAAATCTTGTTTCTGACTGGTTTGATTGTAATTATTGGAACGTTTAGAGTTGTCGTTTCGCATTCGCATATCATTAGCTTGATTTTTATGTATAGTTTGGTTAGTTGATGCGCCTGCTTGTACCAATGCTACACTCGAATTATAAGCAGTCACAGCGACAATGATTTTCATGAATAACCGTTTTTTATTTAAAATCACTTAAATCCTCCCCCTCGTGCAAAGCAAAATAGGAATAAAGCCTATCTAAAAATATTTTATCATGAAAAATGAGTCAAAAAATATAGATATTTCAATCTGATACAGATGCTTACGTAAAAAATACTTATCTAATCTTTGAAAGCACTAAATTATCAAGTTCTTAGCAGAACTGGAAGGACATGAGCATTGCTATAAAATTGCTATTATCGTATAATTGACTAGTTTTCATAGTCTGTTTGAATTAGATGTTTAGTTCAATACGCGAGTGCATTTTAAAGGCCATAAGACCTTTTCTTCAGCCTGGAGTTGTTTTGTTATGCGATGATATTTTAATAGAACAGCCTAAAGACAGAACTTTTGGTGATTTGTACACCAATGCTGCCATGATGTTTGCAAAGAGGCTTGGAGTTGCTCCAAAAGTACTTGCTGAAGCGGTTTGTGAAGGATTAAACAAAAATGAAGATGTTTTCGATGTCTCGATAGCTGGTGCTGGATTTGTAAATTTTAGATTGCATAAAAAGACTTGGCAAAATGTTATATCGGAAATAATTGAAAAACAAAATAGATACAGTTATTCAAACATTTTTAATAATGCCACCATAAATTTGGAATTCGTTTCTGCAAATCCAACAGGTCCTCTGCACACTGGTCATGCTCGAAACGCTGTTTTTGGCAGTGTTGTTGCAAATTTGCTGGAACGTGTGGGATACAAAGTAACTCGGGAATTTTATATAAACGATCAAGGTAATCAGATAAAATTTTTAGCACGCTCTGTATATCTTCGATATTGCGAGGTTTTAGGCGCGACTATTTCTGAAAATGATTTTACCTCTGATATGTACTGCGGAGAGTACATTAAAGATTTGGCTAAAGCTTTAGTCGAAGAACACGGAAATGAATTTTTGAATAAAGACGAAACTGAATGGCTGGATTTTTTCTGCCGATACTCAATTAACAGGATGATGGAAAATGTAAAAAAAGATCTGGCTCTTCTCGGCGTTGTGATGGATAAATACACTTCCGAAGCTGAACTTTGTAAACGTAATCTTGTGAATGAGGCTCTAGAAATCTTGAAAAAACGTGATGATATTTATGAAGGAGCGTTGCCAAGACCAAAGGGAATTACTGATTCTGATGATTGGGAAGAACGTCCGCAAACCTTATTCCGCTCGACAAAATACGGAGATGACGTTGATAGAGCTATACGCAAAGCAGATGGCACATGGACATATTTTGCTGGAGATTTAGCTTATCATTTAGATAAAATCCAGCGTGGATTTACCAAGATGATAGCTATTTTGGGAGCTGATCACAATGGATATGTAAAGCGTTTAAAATCAGCTGTAAGTGCACTAAGCGAAGGACGAGCTAAGTTGGAAGTGAGGCTATATCAATTGGTAAATTTTCTGGAAAACGGAAAGCCTGTTAGAATGTCTAAACGCGCAGGAACATTCATAACCTTAAAGGAAGTTGTCGAGAGAGTCGGGAAGGATGTGACTCGATATATGATGATTTCGAGACATCACGATGTTATGATAGATTTTGATTTTGTCAAAGCTGTTGAACAATCAATGGATAATCCGCTTTTTTATATTCAATATGCTTATGTGCGAATATGTTCTGTCTTCAGGCATTTTGAAGCAGAAAATGGAAAAATTGACAAAAATGAGTTGATGGATTGCGACAAGTCGATACTATCCGATGAAGCAGAACTCGCACTTATGAAGGCTCTAGCTTTCTGGAAAGAGCAGATAAAATCGGCAGCAATAGCGATTGAACCGCACAGGGTTCCTGCGTATATGCAAAATATAGCATCATTGTTTCACGCCCTATGGAATAAAGGGAAGCTCAATACAAATCTGAGGTTTATAGATACAGCGAATAGAAAAGATACTGTCGCCAGATTGTCTCTACTTATGGCAACAAAGAATATTTTGGAAGATGGATTTGATATAATTGGAGTAACCCCAATGTTGGAAATGAGGTGAAAATACAATAATGAACGATAATTTCAAAGGAAGAAAACCTGGGGATAATAAACAAAGATATTTGAGATATGATGATGTTTTTATGTCACCGAAAAGCGGAGAAAGACAGAAAAATGCCAAACCATCCTGGGAATCCGCCAGACCTTGGAACGAAGATCATGAACAAGAAGAGCCCCAAGAATATGACGATTACCAGGAGACCCCTCAAGAATATATTTCTGAAGATGAGGAGCGGGAAACAGGGTATTTTTCTGGGCGGAATAACATCATAAATGAACGAATGGTACGTTATCAGAAACGTAAGTTGCCCCCCTTGCAACGCTATACTCCAAATGTTCACCGTGACGCTTATGCGGAATTTAATCAGTCTTATTGGGATAGTGAAAAAGGTTCGCCACGACGACAAAGATTACTCCCATTCGGAGAACTTTGGCAGAAGTTTATAATTACTTTTGCATCGATTTTGTCTTTAGTTTGCATTTCTTGGCTTATTTATAATTGGAATAGTAATACTCACAATTATCGGCGCGATGCACATGGTATACCAATTATAGAACCGAGCCAATCATCATTTAAAGTGCTTCCTGAAGCTCCTGGCGGAAGGGAAATACCATATAGAGATAAGTCGGTTTATGGTGTGGTGGATAATTCTATTTCAGCGAATAGCCAAGAAGAGCGCCTTTTGCCACCTCAAGAAGAAACCTTCCAAATCCCTGAACGCCAGCAAGCATTTCAAGGTGAAAGTGATGTTGAAGAATACTCTATAGTAAGCGAGAAACTATATTTTATAAAACTTTCTCCAGGCAAGGATCGCCAAGTTCTTTTAAATGAAGCAAAATTATTTAAGAAAAAATATGCAAATGTTTTTGGAGACAAGGAGATTTTTGTTAAGAAAGTCAGTAGCTCCAAAGGAGAGACACAACGCGCAATACTGGTTGGCCCCTATACTTCCCAGCAAATGGCTTTAGATGTGGCAAAAAAACTGGGTGAGCGCTGTTCTGTTATTTCTGTAAGAGAATAACAGAGCCTGGATTATGAACAGCAAGTATCTTCTTGTTAGTTGCGGATTAATAGGTTCCTATTAGTGGATAGGTATCCCGTGGTCTTCAAACCTGCTTCAATGATCAATAGTTTTCCAGAGCCATAATTTTTATTCCTATATCCTTGATGTTTTTTTTCGCCTTCACTGTTATACCCTGGCAATATTCCTGTTCCATATAGTTTCGCATAAGCGCAGCTTAAGTTATCTTGTTGTATTGCCTTGTTAAATTGAGTTTTCCTAAAGGATTGTGCAAAGATTAGTACTTTGTGTAAAATATACTATATTGAATCGCCAGCTAATTTTGATTTATGAAGATATTCGTTGTTTCAGAAAAGAACGATAACCGTGTTGCTGTGACTCCTGATATTGCAAAAAAATTTGTAGCTTTAGAACATGAGGTTCATGTCGCTGTAGATGCTGGAATGAATGCGGGTTTTTCGAACGTTGAATATGAAAAAGCTGGGGCAATGTTATGCCCTGCTGATAGTGGCGTAAAAAATGCAGATGTTGTCTTTTCAATAAATTTTCAGAAGTTGCAATATGAGCCTGGCACGATTTTAATAACTAGTCAGGTCATTGATTTAACATTTTGTGAAGAACAAAAATTGACCGTTTTGGCCCTAGACCGAATGCCTCGCACTACTCGCGCACAATACATGGATATCTTATCCTCGCAAGCAAGCTTGGCAGGCTATAAGGCGATGATTGAGGCATCACATGAGATTAATCGGGCAATACCTCTTATGATGACTACAGCCGGAACGATACCAGCTGCGAGAGTGCTCGTAATTGGAGCTGGAGTGGCAGGGCTTCAGGCAATTGCAACAGCAAAAAGACTAGGGGCCGTTGTTTCTGCTTTTGATGTTCGAACTTCGGCTAAAGAGCAAGTTCAAAGCCTTGGGGCTAAGTTTATTGAAGTGGACGCAGGTGAAAAAATAGATGGCGTATACGCGAAAGAGATGAGCGAAGAATATAAAAAAGCACAAGAGAAAAGGCTATGTGAAATTTTGCCATCTCAGGATATCGTCATTACAACCGCGCAAATTCCAGGAAAGAAAGCTCCTTTAATTATAAAGGCGGATATGATTGAAACAATGAAACAAGGTGCTGTAGTGATTGATTTAGCTGCAAAAAGCGGAGGAAATTGTGAAATTACAGTGTCTGACAAAGTTGTCGAAAAAAATGGAGTAAAAGTGATCGGATTTGAAAATATTTTAAATCTTATTCCATACGATGCCTCAAAACTATATGCAAAAAATATTTTTGCATTTTTTGAGTTGCTAATGTCAAAAATGAAAATACAACCAGATATTACCAGGATAGATGACGATATCTTAAAAGCAACACTAGTTACGCATAACGGCAGCAAAGTTAACTAACTATGTCCTAAATAGAATTAGGACGTTGTTTTTGAAACCTGATAATGTTAGGCATGTTTGATGTTGCAAAAACAGTTTGTGAATTGGCCAGATGGAACTTGTCGCATCTGAAGTTGCAAAAATCCTTTATATTTTGCAGATGTTTCATCTGGGAAAGTATGGGAAACCGCTTTTCCACGCTAACTTCGAAGCTTGGGATTTTGGTCTCGTTGAACCAAATTTGTATAAAAAGTTGAAAGGAGCTGGAGCGGATAATATACCCAGATGGTATTCTTCTTTAGAAGACACCATAAGTCGAGATGATCCAGATTATGAATTTATTGAGAATTTAACAAATGTACTTCTAGAAAAAAGTCCCTCGTTTCTTGTGAATTATGTGCATGACAGTAAAAGTGCTTGGAAAAAAGTTTATAAAAAAGGTGAAAAAAATATTCCAATTACAAATGAAGATATAAGGGGCGAATATGCAAGGCGATAAGGAAATACGGAACAAACTTGCTGAGACAGAAGAAAATGTTGATATGCTCCATGGAGCTATACAGATTCTAGTGGGGGGGGCATATCTTCATGGCTCGGTATCAAGTTGCCATCAGTCAGTATTGTTGGATTACTAATTTTTCAGATACTGTCCCTATTTGTTTTGGCAGAATGTTATGAGTTAGATTTTGTGAAAATTTTGATTGATTTAATGCTCAAATCTAAACGTAATTTATGAAAAATATCCTTAAACGTGACATACTGTGAACAGTATAAGATGAAAGGAAACATCATGTTATTAACCATTTTTGTTTTGGCGTGTTTTGTGGGGTACTACGTCGTTTTAAAAGTCACTCCGGCGTTGCATGCACCGTTGATGTCTGTGACGAATGCGATATCCAGCGTTATTATAGTCGCCGCAATTAGCTATGTTTTTGTCGCAATTATCGGCAATAGTCGGAATGTAGATTTGTGTTCATGGCTAGGTTTGGGGGCAGTTTTCCTAACCGCGATAAATATCGTCGGCGGATTTATGATAACAAAACGTATGTTGTCAATGTTTGCTGGTAAGAAGACCCAGAATAAGGAGAAGTAGCATGATTTTATACTATGTGAGCACTTATGTATCTCTGATAGCTAGTGTGTTATTCATTCTGGCATTACGCGGATTGTCTTCGGCTAAAACATCGGTAAACGGCAATCGATTTGGGATGGCTGGTATAGCATTAGCGCTTTTAGGTACGCAAATCCCAGTATATTTTGCAAATTTGGATATAAATTTGTCATCTGCACTGACAACAATATTAATTGTTGCGGTTTTAGGGGGAGTTATCGGGTATATCATCGCGAAGAAAATAAATATGGCGTCATTGCCTCAACTGTTAGCTGGATTTCACAGCTTAGTTGGATTGGCTGCTGTTTTTATCTCATTAGCCTCATTCTTTTGCATATATGGAACACAATCTACAAATTACGATAGTATACGAGCGCTGGAAATGGTTTTGGGGGCTACTATCGGAGCTATAACATTCACAGGTTCAGTTGTCGCTTTCGGAAAGCTTCAAGGAATAATCAGTGGAAAGCCTTGGCGATTTAAAGGACAACGGCAAATAAATATTCTTTTAGGCTGTTGTCTCATTGCGCTAATAATCGCCTTTGTTATAAAACAAACGCCTGAATTACTCATCCAAACCACAATTTTGTCACTTGTCATTGGGTATCTCCTCATAATGCCAATAGGTGGCGCCGATATGCCAGTCGTCATTTCTATGCTAAATTCGTATTCCGGATGGGCAACAGTCGGTATAGGCTTTTCTGCGAACAATACGTTATTGGTGATTGTTGGCGCATTAGTAGGAACTTCCGGAGCTATATTGAGTCACATAATGTGCAAAGGAATGAATAGAACCTTAGTTAAAGTGATATTCGGAAGCTTTAGTTCGCAAAATGAAAGTTCAAATACACATGATGAACAATCTCACAGGAATGTCAAGTTATGTAGTCCTGAAGACGCCGGATTTATACTGCAAAATGCAAACTCCGTTATAATTGTTCCGGGATACGGCATGGCTGTGGCTCAAGCTCAGCATGTTATAAAGGAACTTGCAGATGAACTGAAATCTAGGGAGGTCTCTGTTAAATATGCAATACATCCAGTAGCTGGACGTATGCCGGGGCATATGAACGTATTATTGGCTGAAGCGAATATACCATACGAGGATGTTTTTGAATTGGACGATATAAATCACGAGTTTGGTCAGACGGATATAGCGATAGTAATTGGGGCAAACGATATAACAAATCCTGCAGCGAAAGACGACCCGGCATCTCCGATATACGGAATGCCCGTTCTGGATGTTGAAAAGGCAAAAACTGTCTTGTTCATTAAGAGATCATTAGGCTCCGGGTATGCTGGCATTGAAAATCAGCTTTTCTACAGAGAAAATACAATGATGGTCTTAGGAGACGCCAAAAAAGTGTGCGATAACTTGATAAAGGAACTGAAGGATCGATAAGTTAGTGCTGAAAAGTGCCTTCCATGGTTGCAAAACATACTGATTGTAAAATTTTTACGCTCAAAATAAGAATTCAGGCAATCTTTTGCAAAGATTCGCAAAAAATGTTTGACTTGGAACAAGTAAATCACATAGCATAATTTTATGAGGGCTGTTAGGTCTGTTTTTTGAGGTTTTTGATGAATAGAGTTGAATTTGTTGCTAGCATAGCTGAGCTTGCTGGGTTGAAGAAGAGTGAAGCTGATAGGGCTGTATCTGCGTTTATCGATGTCGTTACATCCGAGTTATCGAAGGGCGAAGAGATCAGATTGATCGGATTTGGTAATTTCTGTGTGTCTCATAGAAATGCTTCCGAGGGACGCAATATGAAAACTGGGGAAGCTGTGAAGATTCCAGCAAGAAATCTTCCTAAGTTTAAGCCAGGAAAAAATCTTAAAGAAGCTGTTGCAAAAGGCAGCAAATAATAGGCGCTTTTGCATTTATGTTGGGCGATTGGCTCAGTGGTAGAGCATCTCGTTTACACCGAGGGGGTCGGCGGTTCGAATCCGTCATCGCCCACCATTTTATGGTATTTTTGTTGATTAGTCTTTTTATAGTGGCATGTGGAAGGGAAGGGCACTTAGAAAGACCTGACAAAAGCGAGATTTCGAATGTGCAGGAGGATACTTAAGCTTGTAGGTTTATTTCTTTTTGTGTGTTGTTTTAGCGTTTTCAGCGCAAAAGCTGAAGTTGCCATAAGAACTACGCAGTGGGTGAATGATACAATCTGCGTAGCTTTTGATTTTAGACTGTCAAAGCATGAAAAGATAAGTAGTGAGCCTGGTGGTTTGGATATACTTTTGCACAATGCTGAAATCCTCGACAAGAAGGCTCTAGCTGATAATCAATCTGCAGTCTATAAGATACGAAAAATTAGTGCAGACAAGCCACTTACCTATGATGTGTTTTACGTCGTATGTGGTGACACATGCGAACCACGTTCTGTTGCAGGTGAGATCATACAAAATGAACTATTGTCTGAAAGTGAAGTGGCTAAAATATTTGAGGCGCATGAGAATTATAACCCACTAGCATATCTGATATTAATAGCATTTCTTGGCGGGCTTGTTTTAAATTTAATGCCATGTGTCTTTCCGATAATTTCATTAAAAATATTTTCGATAGCTAAAGTCGCGGGCAAATCGCTATATGATGTACGAAAGGAGACTGGTCTATTTGCTGGCGGAATTTTTTCAGTATTTTTCGCATTAGGGACATTATTACATTATCTAAAAGAGACAGCATCAAGCATCGGCTGGGGATTTTTTATGCAAGAGCCAGCGTGCGTATTCAGCTTGATGCTGATATTTTTGGCTTGTGCCCTGCATTTCTTTGGGATATATCATTTTAGGATGCCTCACATTAGCGAAAACTCGCGACGAACGGCTGGAGCATTTTTGTCTGGAGTGTTAAGCGGGATTGCCTCTTCATCGTGTGTGGGGCCATTTGCTGGTGTGGCTCTTGCTGGAGCTGTTCTTGGGACTGAGGGAATACAGTCATACGCTCTTTTATTAGCTCTGAGTTCTGGCGTAGCGTTGCCATATATTCTGATTGCATTATTTCCTAACTTAATAAGGCATATGCCTAAACCGGGAGCATGGTTACAAATATTCCAAAATTTTATGGGATATGCGATGCTCGCGTCAACTGCCTGGATATTTTCAATTCTTTTAAGCCAATTGGGAACAGATAGTGCTATTAAAATTTTGTTAACAGTGATAGCGATGGTCTTTCTACTAAACCAATTGGTCAATTCCGAAGGACATAAGACATGGAGATGTATTGTTGTTGCTGGGATAATAGCTCTAACTGCAGTTGGATACAGACAAACAATGCACAGCTCATCAGAACAAATACATTGGCATATGTATGACCCCTCGAAATTTGAGGGAATGAAGAAAGAAAACGAAAAAATATTTTTGAATTTTACTGCAGATTGGTGTCTTAATTGCAAATATAACGAAACGGTTTTTGGAGATGAACAGATAGTAGAAATATTTAGAAAGAATGAGATCACTGCTATTAAATGCGATTGGACGAAAAGAGACGATAAAATCACTTCTTTGTTAAGGCAATACAATTCGATATCTATCCCGTTGTATGTTCTTATAATTGATGGAAAAACAAAAATTCTTCCCAATATATTAACAAAAAAAGATTTGGTTAAAGCAATAGAGAGGTAAGATGAATAAAAATAGAAAATTAAATGTTTTGTGCTCAATTGTCGGATTGTTCGTAATCATATTCGATCAGGCTATAAAGTTTTCCATATTGGCATTTATCCCAAATGGAACACATATCGCAGTATGTCCATATGTAAACTTGGTATTGACCTATAACTATGGAACAAGTTTTGGATTATTGATTCCTGGTAACGCATTGCAATACTACTTGATGATCGCACTTATGTTTTTTTGCGTAGCGTTTGTCATATATGTATATACAAAATTACACAGGACAATTGAAAAAGTGTTGTGTTCCTTGTTGATAGGTGGAGCCATAGGAAACCTGATAGATCGTTTTATGCATGGGGCTGTGGTGGACTTTGTTGATATATACTACAACACTTGGCATTGGCCAGCATTCAACTTTGCTGATGCCTGTATATCTTGCAGCGTAGGACTATTGATACTATATAATTTGATTACCACGAAAAATTAAATCTGCTAAACAAAGGTATTATTTATTCATTATAATTCTAGCTTGTTTATTGTCGGATGAAATTGTTCCGTTAAAACCATACACAAATGGTAAGTTAACTTTTTTATGTCCAAAACTATTACTTTTGTATACGGGGATATTCAAATTATTGGCGAACGTTTTCAGAACTTTTAAGGTATCTGCATTTGTTCCAAAATCTCCAAAAATAATTGCCACTGCATTATCAAATAATCCAGCATTTTTCATGTGCATAAGTAAACGATCTAAGCGAAAACCGAACACATTTGTGTCTTCAAGAAAGATGATTTTTCCAGAGGTGTTAATTTGCCAGGATGTACCTATTGAGGAAACAATACATGTCACATTCCCACCTGTAACTTTGCCTTTGACGACTTTTTGCAAATGCGCTGATTCATTCATTGGTTTTAAATCTGAAATTGTTAATGTTTTATCTTTTCCTTGAAGAAAATTGAGGATACCAATGTAAGATTCGGATGATTTAGTTTTTGTAACAAAATCTTTCAGCATAGGGGCGTTTACAGCTATCCATCCATATTTTTGAGAAAAATATATCATAAGAGACGTTAAGTCGCTGTATCCTATGATTATTTTTTTTGCCTCCTTAGAATAGTCTGTTTTTACGATAAGTGGCATAACCTTATCTAGTCCATATCCCCCTCTCACCGCCCATAAAACTTTGTGTTGAGTCCTAAGGGATTTGTCTAGCTTTTGAAATTTTGTTTGCGTATTAGCGAAAACTTGAGCATCAGAATTTTCTTCTCCTATTTTTATTTTTTTTCCAATAAGCTCAGATATTTTTTTGCTAATGTGTTGAGATACACCGCTTGATGGAGCGATAACTTCTATGTCAAAGTTCGCTAAATTGTGCGCAAAAACGGTGAAATTCCCGAAAAATATAAATATTAATGTCATTAAAAATCTATGAATCACAAATATACCCAATCATCAATTATCTTACTTAACAAAAGTATCATAATTCGCCAACGTCGTTCAATTATCTATTAAATTTAAACGCAATCTCTTATATGGAGAATATTAAAGAAATTTTACTTTTTTTAAACGAAAAATGTTTCACGTGAAACATTTCAAATTTTAGCAGAGGTCGGTGCATGTGCTCCAAAAAGCATGATGTTGTGTTATAATTTCAGTGTTTTGAAGTTGGAATTTTCTATGACTAAGTCTGTTTCTACACTGACATTTAAGGAAGCAAGGAATGAACTGACATCTCTAAAAACTGAACTAGCTCGTCACGATGAGTTATATTACAACAAGTCTGAGCCGGAAATTTCGGATTGGGAATACGACCAATTGAGGCGTAGGTTAAATGAAATTGAAACGCAGTTTCCGGAATTAAAACTAAGAAATTCTCCATCACAAAAAATTGGAGCTCCGGTTTCTGGCGTATTTTCGAAAATTAATCATAAAAAACCGATGTTGTCGCTGGAAAATGCATTTTCTAAAGAAGAACTCGCTGATTTCATAGAGCGAGTGCAAAATTTTTTAAATACGACAGAAAATCTCGAATTTTGCGCCGAGCATAAAATTGATGGACTTTCTGCTTCGGTTTTTTATAAAAATGGACAGCTGGCATGCGCGGCGACCAGAGGAGATGGTTATTTTGGCGAAGATGTAACCGAAAATATAATGACAATCTCCGATATCCCCAAAAGCATTCAGTACCTGGGGGAGATTGAGATTCGTGGCGAAGTATATATGCCGATACGATCTTTTAAGGAATTAAATAGACAACGCGAAGAAACTGGAGAAAAACTCTTTGCAAACCCGCGAAATGCTGCCGCTGGCTCACTGCGGCAACTCGACGCAGAAGTGACGAAGTCGCGAAATCTGGGCTTTTTTGCATACTATGCCAGCACGTTCGAACACAATTTGGGAATTGATAAACAAACCGAAGTTATGGATTTTTTACAGAAACTAGGTTTTTCAATCGCAGGCTATAGATTGTGTCAATCTTTGGATGAACTCGACAAATACTGTCGGGATACTTTCTTAGAAAGACCTAACTTACCTTATGAAATAGATGGTGCCGTTTTTAAACTAAACTCGCTAGAATTGCAGAATAGGCTCGGGTTTGTTGGGCGAAATCCGCGACACTCGATAGCCTTCAAATTTCCAGCCGAGGAAGCGGAAACGGTGATTCTCGATATTTCAATTGGTGTAGGGCGAACTGGGAAGATAACGCCGGTGGCAATCTTGGATCCTGTAAATCTGAATGGGGCAATGGTTTCCAGGGCGACGTTGCACAATTTTAATGAAATTGAGCGAAAGCAAATCGCCATTGGAGATACCGTGAAAATCCTGCGCTCTGGCGATGTTATTCCAAAAATCATTGCTGTCACTAAAAAATCTGGAAATACAACATTTGCAATGCCTTCAATTTGCCCGTCTTGTGGTGCTGCTTTAGTTCAATATCCAGAGCTAGTTGATTTGTATTGCCCAAATCATTATGGGTGTTCCGCTCAAGTTGTGCGGTATATTTCATATTTTGTGTCCAAAAGTTGCCTTGATATACCTGGGCTTGGGGAAAAGCAAGTTGCAGAATTTTTTGAAGAGGGGCGGATAAAAACGGCATTGGATATATTCAGACTGCGCGAAAAAGAGATTGTGTCACCTTTGGCTTCAAAACCAGGGTGGGGAAAGATTTCTGCGCAAAAATTATATGATGCGATTGAAAATAGTCGAAATGTGTCATTTGCGCGATTCATAGTATCCCTTGGAATTCCAGGAGTTGGTGAAATTGTCGCTCAAATTTTGGCGGACAGATTTAAAAATATTGAAAGTTTGCAGAAAGCTGAAAAAACAGATTTAGTTGAGCTGGAGGGGCTCGGGGATTTGATGGCTGAAGAGATATATGCGTTTTTCAGAAATGACGTAAATATAAATTTTATCGAAGAATTTAAAAATCTGGTTACTGTGTCATATCAAGAAAAAGTCATTGATACTGCGTCTAAATTCTATAACAAAACTATAGTATTTACTGGTACTTTGTCGAAACTCAGTCGTAACGAGGCAAAACAAATAGCAATTTCTAAAGGCGCAAAAATCGGTTCAGCTATCTCAGGCAAAACAGATATCGTGGTAGTTGGTAAAAATCCGGGCTCAAAACTGAAGAAAGCAACTGAGCTTGGTATTCAGATTATGACTGAAGAGGAATTTTTGAAGGAGTGACGTCCATCAGCTCAGAAAAATTGTACGGTTGCTCCGTTTGCAATGCAAAGGCGACCATTTGCGACAATACGACCACCGGATTTAATGCTGAGATTGCTTGATAGGTCATACTTTTCTGTGCCTGCAAAATTCAACGTCGCATGCGCTTCAACTGATGTTTCGGTTTTCGGCAGTGCTTTTGGATTGGACAATGTAACCGTAGTGTTTTTAATTCCATCGCCGACTATAAATAACTTTTGATTAAATTCAAAGTTATTGCCTGATAATGGAATATTTCCAGTTATTTGTAAATTTGCTGGATAATACCCAATGCCATCGATTGTCTTGTTTGTCAACGCACCGGCAATAGTTTTGTCTGCGCCATCAATAACTACGGTTTGTTCATCGGAATCCATTGCGATATATACTGCATCATCATTTGACAACCCAAACAAATTGGTATAATCGGGTATTATTTTAATATCTAATATTGCACTAGGCAATTGCTCTTTAATAACGTGTACTAGGCTAGTCGAAGCATTTTCATCAACATCTTTGATAAGATACACTTTGTTTGCATTAGGTGCAATTTTAAATTTGTACGTATCATCAGATTCTATAAATTCACGTTTTATCAGTGAAGTAAGCGAAGCAATTTTCATATTTGAATAAGCCCAGGCAAACATTGAAGTCACATCTACTTCCTCTGAAGAGACAACAAACGCTGGAGAAAATTCCGATAATGCCAATCTGGAACAACCACAAAACATATACTGCATATTTGTGACATTGCTTGTATCAAAGGTTTTTGGAAAATTTAATTCGCTTAGCTCAGAACAACCACAAAACATATATTGCATATCGGTCACTTCATGCGTGTTAAAATTTGCTGGCAATTGCAATTTGGAAAGAGAAGAGCAGTTATTAAACATGAAACTCATATTTGTGACATTGCTTGTGTCAAAAGTTTCAGGAAAGTTTAATTCGCGTAAACTAGAGCAAGTGTAGAACATGAACATCATATCGGTTACATTGCTTGTGTCAAATTTGCTTAAATCTATTGTGTTCAAGTTGTAACATGCGTGAAACATTTGAAACATGTTGGTTACATGACTGGTGTTAAAAGTTGAAAGGTCTAGTCCGGTTAATCCAAAGCATCCATGAAAGATGCTTGTCATATCTGTCACATTGCTTGTGTCAATCTGTCCAAAATCGATATAGACTTTTCTAATTTGAACCTCGGAATTCCGTTCATTAGCATTGTTTTCCATAAATAATCTTGCGCAATTATCGGGAAATTTGCAGTATTCTCCATCCTGTTCGGTGAAAATTAATCGCACACTGTAGTTGTAGTCATCACCAATGTATTCATACCAATTGAAAGCCTCTGTGCCGAGATATACAGATCTATTTTGAACTTTGCCTGGTATCTCTAACGTGTATACTGCATCTGAAACCTGAAATTTTTTAGGAGTGCATTTAGTTATAGTGCACTTTCCGTCTATATTTTCATCAATGTCAAATTCAAAATGTTCAGTAGCCAATGTTCCATCGAAACTATCGTTCGCATTTATTTCAGAAATAACTGCAGCTAGAGCGATGATAAATTTTATAAATCCGTTCATTCTTAAGCTATAAAGTCCATTCTCTTAATGGAATTATCTAAACATATTATTAATAATTTGTTACTTTTTGTGGATATTTTTTATGTATATAAAATTACCTCGGCTTATCAGACTCAGCGCAAGTTAAGCTTTCGTTATCGAAGAGATTAACAAACAGATGAATAACAATTATGTTAGTTCATGAGCAAAATCAAACTTTGATGTTTTTGGTTAGCATCGTTTCAGAATTGCTCAGAAAAATTGTACGGTTGCTCCATTTGCAATGCAAAGGCGACCATTTGCGACAATACGACCACCGGATTTAATGCTGAGATTGCTTGATAGGTCATACTTTTCTGTGCCTGCAAAATTTAATGTCGCATTCGCTTCAACTGATGTTTCGGTTTTCGGCAGTGCTTTTGGATTGGACAATGTAACCGTAGTGTTTTTAATTCCATCTCCGACTATAAATAACTTTTGATTAAATTCAAAGTTATTGCCTGATAATGGAATGTTTTCAGTTATTTGTAAATTTGCTGGATAATACCCAATGCCATCGATTGTCTTGTTTGTCAACGCACCGGCGATAGTTTTGTCTGCGCCATCTACTAGTATAGTTTTATCCCCCTCATTTTGTGCTATGTATACGCTATCTTCTGATGTTGCTGAAAATATTTTAGAAATATCGGTCGTCTCTGGCTCTTCTGTAAATGTCGTTATTCCCAATTGATCTCCAACAATTTCCTTGAAATCGTCAGATATCCAAGTTGAGGGGGATTGATAAATATAAACCTTGTTGCCATCAGCATTTATTTTCGATTTTACAGTAGCATTTGCAATTATAAATTGACTCACCTTTGTTCCGATAATATTTATATTGGAATTACATCCAGAAAACATAGTATCTAGTTCTGTTACCGTATCCGTAGGTGGCGAAAATTTTTCTGAAATTTTTAAAGTAGATAAAGCGGAACAATCTTTGAACATACCACCAATGTCGATAGTATTGTTAGCATCAATATTGCTGATATCGAGATAAGTTAAACTTGTACAGCCGTTAAACATATTGTCTATATGATCAGCAATTTTGGAACCAGTGAAATTACTTAAATCTAGATAAGTTAAGCTTGTGCAACCATAAAACATATGTCCCACATTTTCAAATGCATTTGTATCAAAATTGCTCAAGTCCAGAGACGTTAAGTTAGAACAGCCGTTGAAAAGGCTGTTGGCCGTTACTACATTACTCGTATCAAAATTGCTTACGTTCAATGATGTAAGTCTTGTGCAATCACGGAATATGCTCCCCATATTTGTTACGTTGCTGGTATCAAAGCTACTTACATTTAATGATGTTAATCCAGAGCATAGATAAAACATCTGAAGCATCTTTGTTACTTTACTGGTATTAAAATTACTTAAATCCAGCGATGTTAGCTTTGAGCAATTTTGGAACATACCAGTCATATTCGTTACGTTGCTTGTGTCTATTCCGCTCAAATCTATGCTAATTTTTGCAATTTTGGGTAATTCATTGTATTCACGAAATATGTATGAACAATCTGCTGGCATTTGGACACACATATTATCGACTTTCGTAAAAATTAAGTTTACTTCTAGATTAGAATAATTTGCTCCGTTTTTTGCCCAATCAAATGCCTGCTTCCCCAAACTTACTTGGGTTCCATCTACACTTCCAGGAATTTTTAATGTCACTATAGTTAAACTTTCTGGGTTTGATCTGGGAATACATTTACCTATACAGTATTCGCCCCCCCCCCGGGAAGTAAATTCAAAATAATTATTCGAAGTATTAGTGCATCCATTAAATACAACCGTCGAGGCATTCACCGATATAGACAAACCCGGAACCACCAAAATGCAGGTCCATACAGAATTCATTTTTTCTATCTTATTCATATCAATTCCATCATTTGCTTTTTTATATTTTCATATACAAAAGTTAATTTTTTGTTAATTCTGAATAATATTTTTCAATTTATTTAATGAATAACTAATTGCAAAATTTCAAAAACAAACACGCTAAAATTGATATGATGTGACTGTGATTTAGCATGTGTTGGAGAGTTTATGTTAAATACTGCAGAGATTGAAGAAATTTTTGAAAGATTAAAGCGGGAAAATCCAAATCCAACAAGCGAACTTATCGCCCCTAATGATTTTACTTTTGCCGTAGCTGTTTTGCTTTCCGCTCAGACGACGGATAAAATGGTCAACAAAGTAACCGAAGCACTATTTGCGATTGCCGATACTCCTGAGAAGATGTTGATATTAGGAATTGACACGTTGAAAGAATACATACACTCGTTGGGATTTTTTAACAACAAAGCAAAAAACGTTATTGCGTTATCGGAAGTATTGATTGAAAAATATAATTCGCAAATACCTGCAACGCGAGACGAATTGGAAAAATTACCAGGTATTGGTCGAAAATCTGCAAATGTTATTGCAAACAGACTGTTTGGAGCCGATACGATTGCGGTGGATACGCATGTTTTGCGAGTATCGCGACGTATTGGATTGAGTAATACGCATGACCCTGTTTCTGTAGAAAAAGATTTGTTAAATGTTATCCCACAAAAATTTCATAAAAACACCAGCGACTGGCTAGTCCTTCACGGTCGATATGTTTGCACATCCAAGAAACCGAAATGCGCAGATTGTTGCTTATTTGATTTGTGCGAAATGGCGAATGCTCTGATATAGATTGATTCTCATTGAGATGAGCGGAAGTTTTCGATTTAATTTTAACGAAATTTTAAACAAAATTAACCCAAATGAGTAACTTTATAATAAAATTATCTGAGCGATTGTTTTTTAATGTAAAAAATCTTATGAAAATAATACCAGCATTAGTCATGGCGATAATTTTTCCCGTAACTTTATGCACTACAGCATTTGCTTCTTCAAAGAATTCAGAGCCTATCGTTCTGACAATGGAACAATTTACAGAATTTGTTATGACAGGGAAAGTTACAAAGCCAGTACTTTGCTTTGCTCCAAACAACAGCATATGCACTGCTTACACTAGTGTGCTGGATATTGATTCTAAAAATCAATTATTCTGGATTAGAACAGAGGCTATGAGTCTTGATAGGGATAACGGTTGTGATAAAATCAAAGCGTTGCAACCAGCCCGTATAATAGATGGCGTCTTATTGGTTGTTGACTATGCTAGAAAGCAATTGCCCGAGACTCAAGAAATCAAAGTAGTAAATGGAGTTGCTGATTTAGTAGAATTCGCACTAATTCAACCATTCTATTTTGCAATGCTTACTGGGAAATTAATCAATTACCCAAGTTTCCCGATTGTGTTTAGAACCTCAGAGGCTGAAAAGCTATCTTTGCTTCACATTACATATATGTTCAATTCTGTTTCAGCAGAACTGATTGCGCAAGGGCAAAAACAGAAATTAAATTCTGATAATTTTAAATTAATTACGGATGAATTGATGCAAATCCCTGAGAGAATGCCAAACGACTTGTGCCGGTTGATAACAATAATTAATAATGAAAAAAGATGGGATTTCGATAATGATATGCGCGCTTTTACGTTGGATAAGGAAAAATTATTCTATACAATGCGACGCTTGCACGAAGCTCGTAGAGATTTTAATTATCAAGCTTTTTTCAAAGAAATTTTAAAAATAGATGGGGACTTAACAGACGTATATGACAAGGCCACCGTGAGTTCTGTAAAAAATGCCAATACACAAAGAATTAAGGAAATTAAAAAAGCCTTGTCTCAGAAAGATGATATAAAGCTGAGAAATAATATGGCTAAGGCTTTACTTTTGGACGTATTCTGTTATGTAGAAAATCCACTATTTGACATAGAAACAAACGTAAAATTGATTACAAAAAACGTACATACTGTTTTGTATACAAAATACGGTCAAATGGCTCGTTTGGTGAAGCATATGGAACCACATGTCAAATCAAAAAAGGAAAAGATCCCGTTGATTCCTGCAAAATCACTTTTTGTGTTAAAAACTGATGCAAAAATAGAGGACTTTTATAAAGTTTTATGTGACTCTATAATAGAGGACGCGCTCTCAAATAGTGACTCTAAACAAGTACATAAAACATATGAAATAAATGATGTTCAAGTGGATGAGAAGAAAAACAATAAAGACAAAAGTACAATAACATTAATAATAACTCTGACAGATAAAAATGTGGATGAGCTGATTGACAAAATGTTTTCTACTGATGGGATCGGCAATATAAAGCGTACTAACAAAATAAAATGTGTTTTAGAAGAGGATTGCGGCTCCTTTGATTTGAAAACAATATATCCAACAATGGATACAAAGCAGTATTACTTTACAAACAGAAATAATAATGTTATAAAAGAGGATAAAAGTGAAATTTATAAGCTTTATAATGAGACATTCTTACCAGAGCGCCTCCAAGCAAAAAACAGCAAATCCCTCAATGTATTACGTGTAGATGTATAGATAACCTATCGGCTAGCCGGTAGGTCTCTTGTCGGGGATTAATTTCATCCGTTGTTATTGAGAAAATGGTCTTGACTATATTTAGACAAGAAATCAAGCACTGCTCGAGAGAATTGATCGTCTGGAATATTATCGTAGACGCCATCTTGGTGATTGAGGACTATTTCAGTATATTTGGCTGTTAATTCTGCCAATTGCTCACAATTCAGTTGTGAGATCTGAGGCATTTTCAGCAGTTGTGAGTGTATTCCTATGTAATAATCCATGTTAGGACTGTTGTCTACGTTGTATGTATGTGTAATTGTTGACCAATTCGAATTGTTAATATTTGCGCTTTGGTTCATGTTCAATTGTGAGGGATTATCAGTCGCGATTGCTTTCGCAGGAAGAAATACACAAAGTACTCCAATAAAGCATAAAGCTTTAACATTCATTATTTTTCTCAAAAGACAATACTACTGATGATTGTACAACATGCTGTGTAGGGGGCAATAATTTTCAGAATGGGTTGCTCATATGAGGACGCAAAACTCTATTATCGCAAATAGATGAAACGCACATTGCTTCACGCGCTTGTGTAGCTACGCTAGGTTATTGAGCATTTTTAGCCAACTAAACATGTCTCTGATTTGTTTAATATATATCTATTCTTTTCAGCGCAGCTATTTCATCCCTATACTTTGCCGCTTCTTCGAAGAGTAAATTTTCGACAGCTTCCTGCATTTTCTTTTCAAGCTGAGCTATCTGCTTTTTGACATCTTTTGGTGATGACGTTACTGGTTTTGCTTCTTTATATGGAAGTTGAACTGTGGATGACTTTGTTATCGATTTCGGAGTAATGCCATGTTCGATATTATATTCATTTTGTATTTTCCTACGACGTTCTGTTTCATCCAATGCTTCTTTCATAGACTTTGTTATTTTGTCTGCGTATAAAATCACACGCCCTTCAGTATTTCTGGCTGCTCGACCAATAGTCTGTATTAACGCCGTCTTAGAACGCAAATATCCTTCCTTATCCGCGTCCAAAATAGCTATCAGTGCGCACTCTGGAATATCCAAACCTTCGCGTAACAGGTTTATACCAACTAAAACATCGAATTCCCCTGCCTTTAACGCGCGTATAATTTCTATACGGTCGAGTGTATCCGTATCCGAGTGCATATATGTCACATTTATTCCATTTTCTGAGAGGTACTCGGTCAGATGCTCCGCCATCTTTTTCGTCAAGGTTGTGACAAGAGTTCTGTAGCCTTTTTTAGTTGTCTCCTGAATTTGAAACATCAGGTCATCTATTTGATTTTCAGTTGGCTTCACTTCACAAATCGGATCGAGTATTCCAGTTGGTCGTATGAGCTGTTCGACTATATGATTTTTACCAGCGCGTGTTAACTCAAATTCGCCAGGAGTTGCTGACAAAAAAATCGTCTGCGGTCTGAAAAAATCCCATTCCTCGAATTTCAAAGGTCGATTATCCATACACGAAGGCAACCTGAAACCATAGTCCGAGAGGTTCTGTTTCCGCGAACGGTCTCCCAAAAACATACCACGAACCTGAGGCACAGTGACATGGCTTTCATCGACAATCAGAATTGCATCTTCAGGCAAATATTCCAGAAGTGTTGGCGGCGGTTCGCCGGGTTTTCGTCCAGTCAAATATCGCGAATAGTTCTCAATTCCAGAGCAAGTTCCGGTCGTCCTCATCATTTCAACATCAAACAATACTCGCTGTTCCAGACGTTGCTTTTCCAGCAATTTACCGTCATGTTCCAATTCTTTCAGACGCATTTGTAAATCTTTTTCAATTTCAACGATTGCGCGATTTATAACATCAACTGTCGCGACATAGTGCGAATTTGAGAAAATCTTGACTTCACCAAGCTTGCAAACTTTTTTCATCGATGGATACTCAATCTCCGTTATCTCTTCTATCTCATCGCCAAAAAAACTGATTTTCCAGAACGAATCAGATTTGTGCGCCGGAAAAATCTCGATAGTTTCCCCAGTTGACCTGAAAATTCCACGCTTAAATTCCAGGTCATTGCGTTGATACTGCAGATCCGCAAGTTTCCGACATAGTTTTTGTGGTGAAATATGCATGCCTATCTTTAAAGGCAAAATAACATCTGTGTAGCTTTCTATTGCACCGATACCATATATACACGAAACACTAGCGACGATTATCACATCGTGACGCTCCAACAAGGAGCGTGTCGCAGAATGGCGCATTCGGTCAATTTCCTCATTTATCGATGAAGTTTTTTCGATATATGTGTCCGAATGAGCGACGTATGCTTCAGGTTGGTAATAGTCATAATATGACACAAAATACTCGACAGCATTATTCGGAAAAAACGCCTGCATTTCAGAAAAAATTTGTGCAGCCAAAGTCTTGTTGTGTGTCATTATCAAAGTCGGACGGTTTAGGTTTTGTATGACATTCGCAACAGTGAATGTTTTTCCGGAGCCGGTCACACCAACAAGAACCTGGTCATTTACTTTTTTCTGAACGCCTGTTGTTAGAAAATTAATAGCTTTTCCCTGATCTCCTGCAGGTCTATAATCAGAAACCAGCTGAAAATCCACTTACTTTTCTCTAAAAATAATTCGCCCTTTATCGAGATCGTATGGCGTCATTTCAACTTTAACTTTGTCCCCTACCAAAATTCTTATACGATTTTTCTTCATTTTCCCAGACGCATGCGCAAGAATTTTGTGTCCATTTTCAAGTTCCACTCTAAACATCGTGTTTGGCAAAACCTCCAACACCGAGCCATTAAATTCAACCAAATCCTCTTTTGACATATAAAACAAAAATGAACTTCCTCTCCGAGAATTGTACCACATTCCTGACTGCAATTCCAAAGTTCTGTAAGTTCATAACATATGAGACAAAAGTTGACTTGAGGTGGCTGAAATAGCTTAAGGCGAGCAAATAGAGTAAAAAGTTTCCAGAATTAAATTGTTGATTTTCGATTTGAGAAAGGAAGCGTTAATTTACGCAAGTGCATAGTATATGCCTTTTCAATTGTCTAAACTTTTTGCAAATATTTGGGAATTCCTATATATTCTTCTACAACTTGCAAAGCCAACGCACAACGGCAAAATCAAATGCGGTAACAGGATTTTTGAGAGTAATTTTACGCAGAACTTAGCACACATAGCATCGGTGGGGTATGCAGAGAACTTATGAAATTTCTGCAGAAATATAACTCCTATCGCCCCACACTCCGCGTTTGAGTATATTCCTATTATAATCCCGGAAGCCCTTTTTGTCTCACATCTGTTTGCACTTGGACAGTATAAGGTCAATAGTTACCCTTGGCTTGACTGCGGTTGGATATTGGAAGCGATAATTCCAGCTCCGATGACAGCGTTATTTGAATTGTATATAGCGCAGATTTGCCCCGGAGTTACGGGGGTGTTCGATCTTTCCTGTAACTCGACATACGCTCCGTTTGTGGTTTTTGTGATTTTTGCCTGTGTTTTTTCAGAAGATGAACGGAGTTTGACGAAAGCTTGGAATGCAGATGGCGTATTCAATATCCAATTCGTGGAAAACAAGGTAAATTCATTTTGCAACAAAATGCCGGAGGTTCCGACTTCTACTTGGTTTGCTAATCTGTCTATATTAACAACGTAGAGTGGCTCATTATGTGCAACGCCAATACCACGCCGTTGCCCTATCGTATAATTTTCTATACCATTGTGTTTCCCTAAAATTTGCTTCGTTCCAGACAAAACAATGTCTCCAGGCACAGATAAATTTAAATTCGCATAAAATTCATGCAAAAACTCTTTGTAATTTCCGTGCTTTATAAAGCAAATGTCCTGACTTTCCTCTTTCTCAAAATTAGGCAAGCCAAATTCCTCAGCCATCTTGCGCGTTATGGATTTATCCTCTATTTCGCCCAACGGAAATCGCACGTATTTCAGATTATTCTTATCGACAAGCGATAAAAAATAACTCTGGTCTTTCTTTTTGTTCTTCGCTTCACGCATCTCGACTATATCGTCATGCACATCCATTTGTATGTAATGACCAGTCGCCATTAAATCTGCTCCTTTTGAACGCGCAAATTTGAGCAATAAGTTCATTTTTATGTCACGATTGCACAAAGCACAAGGATTGGGCGTCATGCCATTTGCGTAATATTCAGCAAAAACATCCATAACGCAACGTTTATATTCCTCGCGCGCAGGCATTATGTAGTGCTCTATGCCCAGTATTTTGCAGATCTGACGAGCATTTGCGATATCAGATTCCCAGTCGGCATGATTGTCCATCGTTATCCCGAACACATCGTGCCCCTGGGCTTTCAGAAGCGCGGCGGTCGTTGACGAATCAACGCCACCAGACATTGCCACCGCAATAACCATCAAGCAACTTCCTTCTTTGCTATGAAATAATAAACTATACGCAATATGACGAAAACAATCAGTGCCGGATACAGTTTTGACAATATCATCGCCATCAGGGAGCAGATTTTTGCAAATCCCAGAAACGACATACCCAAATTACAAGCACCAGTTATCAGCAAGATTGCAGTTCTATTGAATTTTTCTTTTAAGATTTTTTTGTGTATATAATCCGTGAACATTGCTGTTAAAGCAACATTTGTCGCAAGACATCCGACTGCAATTACTAGCGCAACAAAAATTGTTGCAAAATTGCCCATAGAAATATCCGCTATCTTCGCAAACAAAGCTTCATCAGCTGTCCCAGTGAGCAATGTGGAATACTTCGCTCCAATGTATGCCAAACCGGTATACACAATCGCAAGCAAAATGCCACCAACAGCGCACGCACCGCCGGTAAATTTCACCAATAATCTTTTGTCATTTCTCTTTTCTTCAGGAAGAGCGTTTTTCACATACAAATAGATAGGAGCTGTCATAAAAAATGCCGCAATCAAATCCATTGTTTGATACCCCATCTCGAATCCATCTATAAACGCCTTCGATGCGGAAAAATCAGTCGTAGGAATTGATGAATTTGCCATAAACACTGCCACCAAAATCACAAGCGCCACTCCTCCAAACTTCAGAGGAGTGAATATAGTCCCCATAAGTTGGACTAATTTTCCAGGACTCCATGCTAAACTCACAGCAATGGCGCAAAAAATCGTGTTGAAAAACAACACTGGACAGTCAGGCATCGCCACGCTTATCCCGCCAAAAGCGACATTGACACAACGCGCAGAAACACCGAAAGGTCCCACCATTATCATAACAAGCAGCATAAATAAAGCTGTTATATGTTTTCCAAGTGGCTTCATATATTTCTCTGTGTCCGCCTCAAAGAGCATACTTCCAAAATAACCGAGCATAGGAATAACAACTGCAGCAAGGAGCCATCCAAGATTTGCTATGCTCCATCCTGATGCAAAATTTTTTCCCAAAATAGGAGGAAATGCGATATTGCCCGAACCAAAAAGCATCGCGAAAATCGCAAATCCAGCCACAACAACTCGGTTAAATATACTCATAAAGTTACTCAAAAAAAAGGACATACAAAAAGATTATATCACGCCAGATGGTGCCCTTGAAGGACAAAATCAATGAAGGTTTTAACTTACTCGAATATGCATGGTATGGTATAATATTTTTTATGGATAATGAGTATATTTTTGCACATCTAACGGTAATAATACTGGTTGCTGCAATTTCGGGAGCTTTGCTTGCTCGCTTGCGACAACCGGTGATGGTAGGCTATATCCTTGCCGGAATAATGTTTGGTCCTAGTGGCTTTGGATTTATATCATCTCAAGAACAAATTAAATTTTATTCAGATCTTGGAATATTATTGCTTTTATTTGTAATTGGAATGGAATTAAATATTCGTTCTTTTTTAAGAATGTGGAAAATTCCTACTTTATTCACAGTTGTGCAAGTTGTTGTAAATGCAATAGTCTCAATTTTTATTGCTGGTATCTTTGAGGTTCCTATCTATGTTTCTCTTTTAACTGCCTTCATAGTATCCCTTTCATCAACAGCGGCAATTGTGAAAGTATTAGAATACATAGGAGAGTTAAAAACAGACGTTGGTCATATTTCAATAGGCATACTGGTAGCACAGGATATAGCGATTGTTCCAATGATGTTAATCATAAAGAAATGTGGCTCGTTTGACAGCTCAGTGATAGTTGATTTACTGATTGCCATAGGACTTGTTGTCATGCTGATAAAGTATCTTGGAAAAAAAGAAAAAATTATCGTTTCAACAAAACACTTTTTTCCTAGCCCAGATTTAACGCCCGTTGTAGCATTGGCTTTTTGTTTTGTCGCGGCATCAATAGTTGTTTTGTTCGGGCTTTCTGAAGCATATGGTGCATTTCTTGCTGGTATGTTTATCGGAAACACACAGGAACGTCAGAATGTTCTGAATAGCATAAAACCGATACAAAACGTTCTGCTTATGTCGTTTTTTATCTCTGTTGGCCTTATTTTTGATTTAAAATTTCTAATGCACTATTGGTATATAGTTTTTGCTGTCTTGGCTGGTATCACTGCATGGAAAATACTGTTCAACTCGCTAGTTTTAAAATTTTTCTCGATAGAACTAGCTAAAGCAACATCAATAGGCATTATACTGGCGCAACTCGGTGAGTTTTCGTTAGTTCTTGCAAATGTCGCAACGCAATCTCATATAATTGACGAATTTGGTCAGAAACTAATAATTAGTGTGACAGCCTTATCTCTGACGATGAGTCCATTGTTTATCAGTTTGTCAAATCGCACCAGGGATTTATCATTCGTGGGGGATAATTCTCTGTCATCAATAATCAAAGTGCTTTTTTCATATAAATTTTCCAAAAATGTCGAATCTTTATCATTAGAGTATAAACGCATGCAGTCAGATTCTTGATAAAGAATATTAAATTAAACAACGAGCAGGATTTGCAAGTATATTAACAAAGAAGCATTCGGCTAGGCAATTGAGAGTTCTAGCATCTGTATGGATTTGCTGTAGTACTTGGTTTTTTGGTGTACCTCTGGCGAGGTCAGTAGAGTACGTAACTTTCAACCAAGCAAGTCTCAGATTTGCTGATGACGTGTTTGAGCTCGGCATCCATGTCCAGCTCTTCTTCGTATGAAAAATCCCCATCAGTACAGGTAATTTTTAAATTATTTTATCGATTAATTTCCTTAAAACTGAAGTTTTTCCAGGCCTCACTTCAAATCTTTTTCCTATCTACCACCGTCCAAATTCGTGTTCTTCGCTCCTTTTAATATACATATGCAGCTCAGTCACCTTTACTGTTGACTTTTCTTTTAGAACCTTAAAACCAGCTTTCTTTATCCGGTTTATGACGGTCTGATACCTATAAATTTTTTTTCGAAAATTTTGCTCATAATTCGTGGACTTCTTCGAAATCCATGGTTCTCCAGATACAATCAGCCAGAGCACAATGTCTTTTTTTTCTCGCATCCAGAAGCCGTCATAAAGCTTTTATAAGCTTCCAACACTTTGGGCTTTCCGAAACACTATTTATCCCAAAATGGATATATCCTTTGCTTGCCTGTTTGTAAATCCCCATTTCAGGCGCAATTTGAAGAAGCCGCATAAGTATTGTACACTTTTCTTAAAAGTTTACGCATTTACCGAGTGAATAGATGACACAAGCGATTGCTGGATATTTTGTATTTCTAATTGCATCCATGTTCTTGGCGGATAAGTCAAATGTAATTTTTTACCGAAATTGGAAGCCGGTTGTATTTGGTGTTTTGCTTCAAATTTTCTTGGCTTTTTCATTCACCAACTCGTCAATATGTGTTTCAGCTATTGAATGGATGGCCAAAGGGATAGCAAAGATTAGCGACGCTACGGCAGAAGGAACAAAATTTTGTTTTGGATATATCGGTGGGGGAGAACTTCCGTTTGAGCTAAAAGAAAACGGAAAGAGTTTCATTTTTGCGTTTCAAGCTCTTCCTGGCATTATATTGGTTAGCGTCTTATCTGCCGTTTTAATGCATTTTAAAATTTTGCCAATTTTATCAAGAGTTGTTGGTGGCATTCTAAAGTTTGTTTTTAACATAAAACTGTATATTGGGATGTTTGCGGTAACAAGAATTTTTATAGGCCCTCAAGAAAACCTTTTTTTATTAAAAACAAATTAAACAGTCTGACAAAGACTGAAACATTTACGATACTGTCGCTAGCATTCGTAACTTCTTCTGCAGGAAATATGCCGGTTATTGCGAATATTTTATCTGGAGTGTGTCCAGATGCATTGAAACATGTTATAACCGCCTCGATTTCAAATATAATATCCGTATTGATACTCTCCCGGATTGCTATGCCAACAGAAGATAGTATAGTTGATGAAAGATTTGATATTTCTGAAGAACGCAAACATACAAATTTAATGAGTGTAATATCGCAAGGATTATCTGATGGACTGAATATTTGGTGGCGTGTCGTTGGTTCACTTATTGGCGTCATCGCTCTAATATATATTATAAACTATACTTTAGCTTTGCTGCCAGATTACTTGTCCGGCGGAACTATTACTTTGCAAAAACTGTTTGGACTTGTTATGTACCCGTTCACCTGGCTAATGGGGATAGATGCTCAAAATTTATATAAGGTTGCACAAATAATCGGGACTAAAATAGCAGTAAATGAAACAGTAGCATTTTCTGATTTAGCTAAATCTTCGATATCTCAAGTTGATATCACAAAATCGATATATGCGATATGTAATTTCGGAAACTTTTCAACATTAGGCACAACTATTAGCTCGATGGTTGCTCTAGCACCGAAAAATACTTGGACGTCAAAAGTTATTGGAAGGGCGTTCATTTGTGGATTTCTTGCAACATGTCTTTCGACCACACTGATGAGTATAGTTTTTGATGTGTCAAAATGATGGATAGAAGCGTTTGAAGAAGCCTTGCAAATGTTGTAAACTTCCATAGAAGTTTATGTATTTAATGTAATGATCAGATGGTAAGATCAATCGCTGGGTACTTTGTGTTTCTCATTGCATCCATATTTTTAATTGAAAAATCGAATATCAAACTAAATCGCAATTGGAAACCGGTTTTGTTTGGCATTTTGCTTCAGATTACGGTGGCGTTTGCATTAACGAACATCCCCGCCTGCATTTCAGCTATAGAGTGGGTTGCCAGAGGCGTTATGAAACTTAAGGATGCGACTATCGAGGGAACAAAATTTTGTTTTGGATATATCGGTGGCGGAGATTTACCATTTGATGTAAAGGGAAATAGCAATACCTTCATTTTTGCATTTCAAGTTCTTCCGACCATTATTCTAGTCAGCACACTGGCGGCTACTCTGAGATATTTAAGAATTTTACCGATTATATCCAATATTCTCGGATATGTTTTCAGACTGGTATTTAAAGTAAAATCCTATATTGGCATGGTAGCAGTCGCCAAGATATTTGTTGGACAATTGGACGCTCCGCTTTTGATAAAAAACAAACTAAATACGTTACCTAAATCTGAAATGTTTATCGTATTAGCTTTATCATTTGCGACGGCTTCTGCAGCAGTTATGCCGATATACTCAAGTGTTATAGAGTCGGTTTGTCCCGATGCTTTGAAACACATAATAATATCGTCAGTGTTGGGGGTTATATCCACATTGATTGTTGCATCAATAGCTATGCCAAGTGAGGATGGTGATGCCAGTAACATGTCAATCAAGGAAAAATCCGAACATACAGGTTTTATGGATGCAGTAACAAAAGGATTAACTGATGGATTTACTGTTTGGTGGTGCGTTGTCGGTTCACTTATTGGCACAGTAGCCTTAATTGCTCTGATAAATTACATTCTCGACTTATTGCCGAATTGTACGGGAGAGCCGATAACATTACAACGTATATTTGGGATATTTATGTATCCATACGCTTGGCTGATGGGGATACCTTCACAAGATATAACTGCCGTGTCTCAGATAATCGGCACAAGGCTTGCCGTTAATGAAACTATCGCATTTTTCGATTTGGCGAAAGCGACAATTTCTTCCGAAAGCGTGGTAAAGACCATATATGCGATAAATAACTTTGGGAATTTCTCCGCTATTGGAATAACGGTTGCGGGATTAGCAGCAATGGCGCCTGGACATCAGCATATTTCCAGTATAATATGGAAAGCATTTATCGCTGGTTTTTTAGCAACCGGATTGACTGCGACAATAGCTGGAATGTTCTTTTAAAGAAGGAAGGATAACTTTATGATAACGAAAGAATTTTTGCAACATAAAGATGCTTGGCGAAACAAAGAAATATATAAGAAGATATATGAATATTCGATGGAAAATCCAGAGGGATATTGGGCCGCACAAATAGATACGTTGTCGTGGACAAAAGTTCCAACAATAACGATGCAAAGGGGAGGGAAGGGCAAAACATTGTGGTTTCCTGACGCAAAAATCAACGCTTGCTACAATTGCGTCGATCGTCATGCAGAAAAAAATCCTGAGAAGCCGGCAATTATTTGGCAAAGCGAAGATATCGATAGATTTGAAATAGTAACATATAAGCAATTGCAGGAAAATGTTTGTAAATTTGCGAATTTGTTAAAGAAGCATGGATTAACACGCGATGATTACGTGACGGTGTATATGCCGATGGTGCCAGAGGGGGTATACGCCTGCCTTGCATGCGCCAGACTAGGAATTCCATATACCGCTGTTTTTGCAGGATTTTCGCCAAGTGCTGTTGCATTGAGAATGAATGATTGCAAGTCAAGTTTCATTATAACTTGCGACGGAAACGCTCGAGGAGGAAAGATTATACGACTAAAAGATAATGTTGATAAAACACGAAAACTGTGCGACAGAGAAATAAAAGCACTTGTAGTACGCCGTCAGAATATCGATATCACTTGGGATGATGCACTGGACATCGACTATTACAGAGAGGTTGAAAGTATGTCAACCGAATGCGAAATCGCAGATACCGATGCAAACTCCGAGCTGTTTATCCTTTATACTTCCGGCTCGGTCGGAAAACCGAAAGGTATAACGATGAGTACCGGCGGATTTCTGCTGTTTTCGAGCATCACTGGGAAATATTTTTTCAATCAATTTGGTGATGAAATATTCTGGGGCTCCGGCGATATCGGCTGGATGGGCGGACACGCATATGCACTTTATGCCGCGTTGTGCAATGGCGTTACGTCTGTGTTCTATGAAGGAATTCCAACATATCCACGAAAGTCGATTTTCTGGGAAGTAATCGATAAGCATAAAGTAACTTCGTTTAACACAGCCCCAACAGCGCTAAGAGCTATGATGAAAAATGCCGAAGAAACTTTGGCGAATACTTCACGTGATTCGCTGAAATATCTCGGCGTTTTCGGAGAAATATTAAACAGGGATGCTTGGTATTGGTATTTCAACGAAGTTGGTAAAGGACGTTGTCCGATAGTCAATATGTGGGGGCAAACCGAGCTTGGTGGCGTTCCGACCGCTCCGTTAAGTTGCCTGGAAGATATGAAGACATATGGACATATTGGTCGACAATTTTTCGGATGCAAGTTGATTTTAAAAGATGACGATGATAATGACATAACGACGCCGGAAAAACCTGGAGCAATGTTTATAAAATACCCACTGCCAGGAATGTTAATAAAAGTCTTTGGATCTGAAAATGCGCTGGAGAAGACTTATTATTCACAATCAAAAGAGGATATTTATTGCACCGGAGACGAGGCGTATTTCGATTTTGATGGAAATTTCTGGATAACCGGACGTATAGACGATGTCCTCAACGTTTCTGGACACAGGATAAGCCCAATCGAAATCGAGGAAGTTATTGCTGGTTCTGAGGTTGTTGCAGAGGTATCAGTTGTTGGATATCCGCACGAAATAAAAGGGGAGGGCATATATGCATTTGTTGTCCTTAAAAAAGAAATCACTGATGAGCAACGGAATAACGCAAAGTCGCTAATAGCTGAACGAGTGAAAAATATAATCAGCCCAATAACGCGCCCAGATGTCATAGCTATAGTCGACGATTTGCCGAAAACTCGCTCTGGAAAGATAATGCGACGCATACTCCGCAAAATCGCAGCGAATGACATTGAGGATTTCGAAGACTTGACAACAATATCAAATCCTGATTGTATACAAGAAATAATCAAGATGACACAACTATAATCCGTTGTGCCTTAAATAATCGACAAGTGACCTAATCGCTTGTCCCCTGTGGCTGATTTTGTTTTTTTCAGCTAAAGAAAGCTCAGCAACATGCTTTCCATTCGGGAGCAAGAATATAGGGTCGTATCCATGTCCATTGTGTCCTCGTGGCTCAAAGGCAATTCGTCCTTCAAGATATCTTTCGAAATAATGCTCATAGCCATTTTTGTCGATGTAACAGAGACAAGTCGTAAAATGGCATGTACGTTTAGCTAAATCAGTAATATCCTGCATCTTATTGAGCAGATATAAACATCGTTCCGCGTCTGTTTTATTTTCTCCTGCATATCTCGCAGAATATATTCCAGGTTCTCCATTTAAAGCATCAACACACAAGCCTGAATCATCCGCTATGACCGGTTTATGTATCATCTCATACACTGTTTTTGCTTTTATCCAAGCATTTTCTCTAAATGTTTTTCCAGTTTCCTCAATATCTATTTCTACTCCGGCTTCTTTTTTGGATAAAATTTTTATGTTTTTCAGGGAATCTAAACATTTTTTTATTTCGCTGATCTTTCCTTGATTATCACTACAAATGATAATTTCATGTCTGTCCATAGATGTATTCCTAAATGTTATTTGAGTTTATAATACCAAATTTTTAATTTGCTATTCAGAAGCTACAACTTTGTGTGTATAAAAAGATATACAATTCGCTCAAATTCGAAGAAGAACATATTATTATCCTGCTACGACAGAAATGCTCCATTCGATAACTATTATATTAGTTTCCACGTTGAGAGAGTAATGTGATATAATCTCAATGAGAGCTTTGATTATGATAATGCGTGTTTTATGAATTCTAGTATAAAAATGTTGTGTCTTGCCGGAACTTTAACTGTTTTGGTTGAGAGTGCTGGTGCTGTTGAATATATGCAAAATGTGGATGGAGTTACTATTAACAGTCAAAACGATTTCAATCACTTTATGACTTTTAAGAGTTGGCAAGCGAAAGCTTTGGAGGAGATGAACGATCTTGGCAAGTCCAAGAGTTTTATAACGAATCCTTACTACAAAGAGTCTATTTTGAAAGTGATTTCAAAAGCAATAGCTGATTGTCTCTGGGAAAGAAACGAATTTGCAAAATTTTGGAAAAATCATCGAGAAAACTTTAATAGTACGTCTGAAGATAAAAAGCAAAAGCCTTTATACTTAATCGACAATTTTGTAGAGTTTGATGTAACTCCATCGAAGCTAACTTACAAAAGGGAACATTGGAATGCGTTTATACTTTATAACCTATTGAATGTATTGCTAAATAGTGACTATCGTTGTGCTGATAACTCCTATACAAAAGGAAAGGCTGCTCTTGAGGTTGCTGTAGAACAAATAGGAGAGGAAATATTTGATAAGTATGCGCCTCAATATTACTCCATGCACACACAAAAGGAGAAAGAAATTATTGCCGATTTGATACGGCGTTCTGTTGATGACATCAAACAATACGCCCGAGCTCTAAATCTCGAAGATTATATATCTGAACTAAGGAAGTCGAAATTGACTAGAGGACAATTCAAGCTGAATAATGTGACAATTCCAAAGGATAAGGGATTTCGTCAATTAGGATCAGTAAGAAAAAGGGGGAAACACTACGGTGGCGAGTTTATTGTAACATGGACAAATAAAACAGCAGGAGCGAATGAAGAAATTCATGATATGTTTGATGTACATGTTAAAAGTATAAAACATAAACAACTTTCTCAGCAAGAATTCGAAGAATATTTATCTGAACTCAATAAATTTTTGGATAATGATGAGGAGCTAATCAGGAATGACAACAATATAATCTCCAAAGATGGTCCTCTAAATGCTCTGATTATGCCTAAAGCAAATCCCTATCATAAGAGTGAATTCCAGTCAGTTGCTAATTATCGCCAAAATAATCCAAGACCCAATACAAACAATATCCGTCTAAACCAAGTTGCGAACAAAAATATAATCATTGCTCCGAAGAGAGTGAATATTACGAATAATAAAGCCATAACCAGCATGCCATCAAGAACTTTGAATAACATGAACAATCAGAATAATATGATGCCTTGGAACAACGTGAATATGAACATGAATATGAACAACAACATGAACATGAACAATATGAACAACATAAATAATCAGAACTTCGTGCAAAACAACAATATGCCGAATATGAATGTAAATAACAACATGAACAATAATATGAATAACATGAACAATCAGAATAATATGATGTCTCGGAACAACGTGAATATGAACATGAATATGAACAACAATATGAATATGAACAATATGGTCAACAACATGAATTTCGTGAACAATCAGAACAATATGGGAATGCCTCAGAACAACGTGAATATGAACATGAATATGAACAACAACATGAACATGAACAATATGAACAACATAAATAATCAGAACTTCATGCAAAACAATAATATGCCAATTCAGGCCAAGGGATATAAATTATTCATGAGGAAATTAAGAAACAATCTATCTCTTGTTAATACGAATTTGAGAGCTCCAGATACTATCCATAACTTATGTCATTCGATACCAGATCAGTACATTACTAATGCAAAGTGCTATTTCAATTCCACAATGCAGGTACTAGCAAATAGCCAATTGTTGATGGAAAGAATTAATAAATACCGACAAGCACGGAATAAGCTCCAACTGAATCTAGGTACAAAAATGATGACAGATGCAATATCAGACGTACTGGTGAGCATCTATGATGGAAGCATGGATGGAGCAAAAAACTACAGATACGGGCTACAGCCAGAAGACCCCACCGATCCAAATGACCCATGCTATCTGTATCCGGAACTCCAGAACGATAGCTATGATGCAGTGCCTGTAAAAAAATATGAAGGAGCAATAAAACAGATAGATGAAGCTTCAAAAGCATACTATAGTGCACTCCTATCAGCTGGGGAATTGGAGTTATACCGTAAAAGTAGACAAGGTCATTGGTTAAACGACGTAGGCTCTGGCTATAGCGTAATAACATGTCTGGAAGAAATAATGCCAATAATAAGCGAAGCATTACGTTTCGAGGGAAAGCAAATAGTACAAATAGTCTGTGAACGGGATGGTAAATCTAATGATATTCAGAATGAAGACTTTAAAGAGTTGATGAGGGGAGGGGTAATTGTAATTCCTGCAATTAAAATTCTGGATAAGGTCGAAGAATCTTCGTACGGATGTTTACAAGATTTCTTAAATGCTCGATATTATAACGCCACTATAAAACATCTGCCATCCGTGCTTATGTTTACGAATTCCTCCATAACGCAGTCGAAGCTCAAACCCAATACTAGCGACCCAAACGAACGTGAATATTTTAATGTAAATCCAGCAATTAAATATCCTGAAGAATTTAGTCTCCAATTAGGCAACGAAACACATAAGTATAAAATAAACGGATACGTGTATTGTCAAAGTATTGAAGGGAACCATTTTAAGCCTTGTCTCAGAACGTCAAATGGCTGGTATACGATAGATGATAGGTATAAGGATAAGTTGCCGACAAGGTTAATGGACATATATGACCCCGATTTTGTAGAGCACACATCCAATGGTCCTGTGTACCATAAGTGGAAAGAATTAGTTTTATACGAGCGAGTATCGATTACAAAGAATTAAATGACATTCTAGATTTTAACAAACGGGAGCCTGAGGACAGGTGTTCGATGGCTACCCATGCTATCATTGCGGCATTATCTGTGCACAAAGATAGTGGCGGGGCACAGAAGTTTAGGTTCTGCTGAGCTGACAAACTTGACAGTGCGTCGCGGAGTTCAGAATTAGCTGCAACTCCGCCTGTCACAACAAGTGTTTTTGGGTGGTGCGAGCTAATTCTCAATGCCTTTCCCAGTTGCTTTATGATGAAGCGCACAACCGTTTTTTGAAAGCTAGCAGCAATATCGCACTTATCTTGATAAGACAGATTATCCATAGAACTTATGAGATTTTTAACGGCCGTTTTTAGACCAGAGAATGAAACATCACAACCAGGACGCCTCTGCAATGGGATAGGAAACTGAAATCGATTTTGGCTTCCGAACTGGGCGTGTTTCTGAATAGCCACGCCTCCAGGATATTCAAAACCAAGCATCTTTGCGACCTTATCGAAACATTCACCTGCAGCATCATCTAGGGTTTTTCCTAAAATTTTATATTCGCCAATTCCCAAAACTTCTATAAAGAAGAAATGTCCACCGGATGTCAATAATGCGAGGAATGGGAAATCAACGTTGTAACACAAGCGACATGTAAGCAAATGCCCCTCAAGATGATTTATAGCCATATATGGCTTGTTTGTCAGCACGGATATTGTTTTTGCACAAACAGTTCCAACCAAAAGTCCGCCTATCAATCCTGGGCTTGCCGTGGCCGCGATTACGTCGACATCATCAAGACTACAGTTCGCTCTTAACAGAGCTTCGTTTATGACATTGTCAATCACCTTTGCATGACTTCTCGCCGCAAATTCAGGAACCACTCCACCGTATTTCGCATGAAGTTGTATTTGTGAATTTATCACGTTCGATAAAATGCGCTCTTCAGTTTTTGGGAAATCACAAACAACTGCAGCAGCTGTTTCGTCACAGCTCGATTCAATGCCGAGGACTTTCATTCTAAACTCCCCTGTTTCCAAATACCATTATCGCGGAACCAAAATTTCTGGTCTATAAAACCATTTTTCAGATACGCCTGTACACGTGATTTTGCATCGTCTTTAGTCCCCATATTAAATATATCAACAATTTTTTGGAATCGACTAAGTTCAGACGTATTCCCAATGTCTATGCCATTATGCAAAAGACAAGTCGGATTGTTCAGAAATGTAATTTCTGTTGAAAACCAAACATAGCAAAATTTTGCATCATCGGGCAAAATCGTATGCTTATTTCCACTTGGAATAAATGACAGTTGCACAGAAGTCCACAGCTTTGAATTGTAAAAATTAACTTCTTCTTCATTGTCACAAAGAAATAAAATCCGCTCACCTAGAGCATACATTTTCTCAACAAGTTTATAAGCTATCGGGAAGAAATCCGTTTGAATTCCATAAAAAACTACGCTTGTCCCTGACATCTTCTTTCGACTTTCTTGGAAATTTTATCAAGAAGAGCGTTAATAAACTTTACGACCTTTTCGTCTAGAAAATCCTTAGCGATCTCAACATATTCGTTAATTATCACAGGGATGTCAGTCTTCTCAAAAATCATTTCTGTTAACGCTGTTTTAATGATACAAATTTCAACTGGAGGTGAATTCGAAACCGTTTTGCCCTCATCAAGCGCATCTTCAATCATCTCATCTAAGTGCGTATCTTTTTGCAAATTAGCAATAATTTTTTTAAAAAAATTCGTATTTACATCATTATGGGCATAGGCAGTTATAAAATCATCGATTTCTGCATCAGAAACAGATTGAACATCATTCATTTGCATTTGATACATAAACTGAACGGCCAGAGTGCGTGCTAACCTTTTTGAAAATATCCCTAAAGATTTAGCCACTTTCAACATGCCTGCAAAAACTATCTCACCCATTGTACATCAATTTAAGGAAATTTTACAAACCACCAAAAATCAACTAGACTGAATGATATGCTCCTGATATTAAAATGCATTTGAATAAAATATCATCTCTTTTTTTTATCTGCTTAATTTTCAACGCGAGCCTTAATCTAAGAGCGGAAATTGTATTGGAGGCGAGTGGAGTGTCATACGATCCAAGTATCGGGATAGTTAGGGCTCATGGCGATGTTCATGTTATCCAAACCTTTGAGAACAGTGTAAGAACCAGGGAGCTTTATTCAGACAGCATCGAATATAACAGAAAGACAGGAAGTATAAAACTCCATGGAGATTCAATCATGAAAGAACCAAATGGCGATGTTTTGACTGCAAAAAATATAATCCTGGGAAAAAAATTTAAAGATGCCATTGCAGAAACTTTGATTGTTGTTCTGAAAGATTCGTCCAAAATAAAAGCTCAAAAAGGGAAAAAGTCCTCCAACATTTATACGTTTGATAACGTTTCATATTCTCCTTGCAAAGAAACATCCTGCTCGCATCCACTCTGGGATTTGGTTGCTGACAAAGCCGTGTATGACAAAGATAAAAAAAAATTCATTTATAAAAATGTAAGGCTACGCATAAAAGGTCAGAGTATTTTGTTTTCTCCGTATTTTGAACATCCATCTTTTGATGTGAAACAAAAAACTGGTTTCTTAACACCGATTTTCAGAAGGAATAGCGACATCGGATTATTGGCAGGATTTCCATTATATATCGCTATTAGTCCGGACAAATCGCTGAAATTTACTCCATTTTTTAATTCTAAAAGGCGTTTTTTTAGCCTTGCGGAATATAAACAACTTTTTGAAAAAGCTGACTTTGAATTTTCTTCAAGTTTTCTTTCGAAGGGCAAAAAAAAATCGATAAGCGAAGAACTTAATGCGGAAGAAAAGAAAGAAAAAGAAGAAATAGAGCGTCGGGAAAAGCGTTCTAGATGGCATATAGATGCACTTATAAAATCTCATCAATTAGAAAATAAACGTGTCACAATCAGACTAAACCGAGCAAGTGATATGACCTATAAGTCGAAATATCCAGTGATACACTCGCGCCATAAATCCATTTATACAGAAAAAAAATACAATGATTCGAACATAGCCTTAGATTTTTATAATAAAAATTATTATCTCACGACAGATGCGCATGTGTATCAAACAGATGAAAAGGAAACTGCTCCAGCTGTTTTTCCTCATATAAACTTCAATACCAGAATGAATGCACTTAATGGAGAGCTGTCATTTGACAGTGACACGATGTATTTGACTAGAAATGAAAAGAAGACTGAAATATGTGCGGAAAAATTTTTTAGATCGTCCAACACACTGAAGTGGCAGAAATTAACTAACTTTGCTCCATTTTTGCTCGACTTTAATGCTGCAATCAGAACCGACACATTCGATATCAGCAAAACAAATGATGAAAGTGATAAAAGCAATAAGGTGCAAAAAACGTTTCCTGTTTTTGAAAATCAAGTGTCTTTGTCCATTCCACTGGAAAGTCAATTTAAACGTCAAATGTCTATATGGAATCCAACAATTTCATTCAGCAGTGTTCAAACATCGTCTGAGAGGGCAAATATAAAACAACATGAAGATTCTGTTTTTGACAATTTTAGTGATTTGAATTTGCATTCAATACGCAGATTTGGCAGATACGATTCTCTGGAGCGCGGAGAACGCCTAGCGGTCGGAATAGAAAATTCAACTTATAACACAAAACGTCGTTGGCTGAACTTTTACATTGGAAAATCTTTTGCCACCTCTAACGGTGATGATGAGCGTTTCAAAAGTCGAGATAGCCTTGTCGGACGCATTGTCTTAAAACCTAATGAAATTTTTTCATTAAGGACAAGATTTGTTGGCATGCCAATTCTGGAAACTATACGTCAATTTGAAAGTGGAGTGACTGGCAAGTACCGCAATATTACCGCTGGAATTACCTATATGTATGACAAGCATATAAAATTTACTCAGGAAAAGGGATTGTCTCAATTAGGAATAAATTGCGGATATAAGTTTAATGAATTCTGGAAAATATCGATGTCACAAATAGTTAACCTAACATCACATGGAGGAAAACACAATTTGGCTCATTCGATATTCGCAAGCTACTCTGATGAATGTTTCAAACTGGAGTTCGGAATTTTTAGAACCAATTTTAAACACAAGGATATAAAACCAAAAACAGGAATAATCCTCACAATATATTTTAAAAATCTCGGAAACTTGACTCGTTCCGGGAAACGCGATATGTATAACGAAGAAGTGGGGACAGTGGAATAAATTCGTTCCCCATTATTGAAAATCATCTTCAGAAAATTGCTTCATTGGGGGTGATATTTTTTTGTGCTAATTTGTTTAACTCAACGTTCTCTTCGCATAAGAAGTAAAAATTATGTTGCATTTCCATAAATGATTATTTTGTTTATTCGTATCTCTTCCTGAAATGATTTCGGTAATGTATCGAATTCAGATATATCTACTAAAATTGGAATGTCGCTGTCGTTAATTAACTGCTTCAGCTCACTTAAATTTTTGCCAGGGTCGTTATAATTTACTACTACAAGGTCAAGGTCGCTACCGTCGTGACAATCTCCATTTACTCTGCTTCCATAAGCCCAAATCTCAGCATTTTTACAATAAGTATCAAAAATATGTTTCAGGATTGAAATGTACTTTGTATTTAAATCAATCATTTTCGATAATTGCTTTCAACTTCTGTGCATCGCTTATAAAGCTCTCAATGAGAGACAATGTCTCATCAGCAAACTTTTGCCCATAGTCGTGTGCTGTATTATTTTTGTTATCTCTGTACTTCATCCATCTAACAACAGCTGGTTCGTCTATTAGTGAATGTTTAAATGCGTGCCTAAAAACGTCTTTAAATGTTAATTTATCGCCCTCTCTTTTTGAGGAAAAGAATGGCAAAATTTTCTTTTTCAAAAGTTTGCTGCATTGCTCTAACGTCATTTCAAAACTTTTCACCAAAGAATTTCTATACATTTCATATTCAACTGTATTTGTCTTGGCCTGATTTATCATCTCATACGACTTTTGTAGCGTTTTAAGACATTTATCCAAGTATTCGGTATTAACTTTACCTTCCATAGCAAGCGTTCATGCATTTTTCCGCGACTTACTTCTAGTCTAATGCCACTTGCCAAAAATATGAAAACATTTTAATCCATGTCCTCACAAATTAATAGTTATGCCGCCAGATAGTGGTGGTTGTTCTGTTAATTTATTTAGTCCTTGCTTTACTTTTTTGAGGTTATCCGTATTAAACACAAAAAATAATTTTCCTTTGTGCAACTTAATAAACATATATTCTGTATTTTTCTTCGGAAGTTTATCCTGTAGTTCGTTTAATGCTGGATGTCCCAGGTTCTTGCCTATAAACACTGTTGTAAAACTACCGGGTTCACTTATCACTTCTTTTGTACCAAAGTGTGTTTTGATAATCTTTTGACATTCTGTGTAGTCTATTCCATTTTCTACAATCAGTGAAATACTTCGCATTGTAATCTTATAATTTTGATATGCTTTTGGATAGTGTAAATCAATCTGTTTTATATATTCTTCGATAAATTTGACATCAATTTTTTTGTTATTCTGCAGATATTTTTTTACAGTCGGCAAGATTGCTTTAGCGATTTCTTCTATTTTTTCCTCTGATGATTTATCAATTACAGAGTCCTTTGGTTCTGGTAATTTTTCAAAAACCCACAATTTGCCTATGGCATAAGCAAGTACTTCATTCAAAAGGTTGTAAGATGCATAGGCATTTTGTGATTTGTGTTCGTAAAAATAATTTTTAATCAATGCACTAGTATTGGGTTTCATTGCGCAGAACAAAGAACAGCAAACTTGCTCTAATATCGCGCATGTATCGGCAACGTGATGCGCATAATTAAATTTTAAAACAATATTAGTACAAAATGCCCGAGCAAAACTTTTTGTATTATTTTGTGACGAACATAGAAATACATTAAACTTATCACTTTTATCGATTTTGCTGTCATAAAAGTTAAAAACTGGGACGAAATTTAAAATATTTTTATTAAAAACTGCAGATGAATACTGGCTTAATTCTAATTTTCTGTTATTGAGAATTTCAATATCGTTATCAAATTGTCTATCATATTTTTCGCAGGCTTTGTCCCATAAGGACATAAATGTTGGTGTCATAAATTTATGTCGGTACTTTAAATTTTTTATCATGGACAAATCTAAAATGAAATCTTCTTTCTCTTTTTCATCTACTCCATTTTCTGCAAACGCATTTTCCAGTTCTTCATGTAAATTTTTGTATTCTGTATCCAGTAACTTTTCAAAATAAGTTTGATAAAATAATGAAATATTTCGATTTACTTGAAAATTTAAGTTTGGCACACCACCAAAAACTGAGGAAACACAAAACGTGAACAAAAAGCTCCAAAACTTTGCGAACATAAATTTCTCACAACAGGTAATACTAGATTTAATCTAGCCCAACACGCAATATTTTTCCATACCCCGAAAAATATTGAGATAACTTTTAGCTTTATCAAACATAGCTTTTTCCCTGACACGCTTAAAAAACGAAATTTATCATATTCTCCACATTACGCTTTATGTTATAACATCGATAATCTCACCAGATATAGCGCTAGTTTTTTAAGGTTTATCCAGTGATATCATCGTGCACTGATATTTACAATTTTTTGCACCTATGCCTCTGAAGTCCATTCGTATAATCGTTTTTATACAAATCTGTGCTCTATGCACAAAAAAATCTTTTCTACACATCCAAGTTTTTTACCTTTTCGGCGTTAGTTTGGATGAATTCGCGGCGTGGTTCAACGATGTCGCCCATGAGGAGCGAGAATATCTTGTCCGCCTCTTCTGCCTGCGTCAATTTGACTTGTAGCAGTGTGCGTGATGCCGGGTCGAGTGTCGTTTCCCAGAGCTGGTCTGGGTTCATCTCTCCAAGACCTTTGTAGCGGTTTATCGTAAGTCCACGGCGACCGAACTCCAGTATCTTGTCCGACAGCGACAGTACGCCATCGATTTTGCAAACCTCTTTGCCTCCGCCTAATTCCAACGTCGCAACGTCATTAAACATCGAGTATAGCTTTTCTTGGAGGCGATTTATCGAGCGAACTTCAGGAAGCGCCAAGAATGATTGGTCAATTGTAATGATTTCATGCGAGCCAAATGAATTTACTGCAATCTCCAGAACATCATTATTTAGGTGTGCTTCATAACTGTATTCCTCCGTTCTCATTTGTCTAAGATAACCGTTGAGCAACAACAAATTTTGCTCAGAATGGTTAATTAAACAGCCACTAAGTAGCAACTTTTCAATAATCTTCGCATTGTTTACATACGGCGTCAGAGCTTCTATTGAGTGCGTCACATTTATTGCAGTTTCAACGATATGCTTCAGGTCTAGACCGCTTGAAATTTCTCCAGAAGCAAAGGTCATACGTGCATCTTTCACCGCTTCATTCAGTATATACGTTTCGAATTCTTTTTCATTTTTGATATATACGACTGAATTCCCACGTTTTACCTTATATAAAGGCGGCTGGGCTATATAGAGATATCCCTTGTCAATTATCGGGCGCATATGTCTGAAGAAAAACGTTAGCAAAAGTGTACGTATATGGCTCCCATCGACATCTGCATCGGTCATTATTATGATTTTATGATACCGTGCTTTCTCAATATTAAAATCATCTTTGCCAATCCCTGTCCCAATCGCTGTTATTAAAGTTCCGACCGTTTCCGAGGATATCATCTTGTCGAAACGCGCCTTTTCAACGTTCAGGATTTTGCCTCGAAGCGCCAGGATAGCCTGAGTTTTCCTATCGCGTCCCATCTTGGCCGAGCCACCAGCCGAATCTCCCTCGACTATGAACATTTCGCTCAAAGCCGGGTCTTTCTCTGAGCAATCAGCCAATTTTCCTGGCAGCGAAGCGACGTCCAGTGCACCTTTACGTCTCGTTAATTCGCGTGCTTTTCGCGCAGCCTCTCGCGCTGCAACTGCCTCAAAAACCTTCTCTAAAATCGGCTTAGCCAGTGCTGGATTTTCCTCAAACCAAATTTTTACAGCATCATTTATCACTGTCTCGACAACTGGTCTGACCTCCGAAGAGACTAGTTTATCTTTTGTTTGCGAAGAAAATTTCGGGTCAGGAACCTTCACCGACAGAACGCAAGTTAATCCTTCTCTTATATCATCGCCAGTAATCGAGCCTTTCAAATCCTTTTTTCCTGCCTTAATTGGATTTTCCGTAAGATAATTCGTAACAACTCTAGTCAGTGCAGCCTTAAACCCCGACAGGTGAGTCCCTCCGTCTTGTTGCGGAATATTGTTCGTAAAACACAATATATTCTCATGGTAACTATCCGTCCATTCCATAGCCATTTGGACGATTATATCCGAGCCTGAATTTGAGTTGTCGGCGGTTATAATTTTCGGATGCAAAACATTTTTTCCTGCATCGATATACTTAACGAATGCTTCAAGTCCACCTTCGTAATACAGTTCATTCTTATATGGTGATTCTGCCCGCTCATCGATAACATTTATACGCACTCCAGAGTTTAAGAACGCAAGTTCACGTATTCTATGCTCAATCGTCTGCCTGTTAAATTTCGTTATCTTAAATATCGATGCGTCTGGCTTAAATCGAACCATCGTGCCGGATTCCATTCTTTCATTCTCTGCAACGACAGCCAGCGGAGCCTGGGGAACACCATGTTTAAAGACCATGAAATATTTCTTGTGTTCTTTCCAGATAGTTAACTCTAAAATTTCAGATAAAGCATTAACAACCGAAACCCCAACGCCATGAAGACCGCCGGAAACTTTATATGAATTTTGGTCGAATTTACCACCAGCATGCAACTGCGTCATAATAACTTCCGCAGCTGAAACGCCCATTTCTTTGTGAATGTCAACTGGAATTCCGCGCCCATTATCTATAACCGAGACATAACCATCTTCTTCGATAGTCACCATTATATTATTACAATATCCTGCCAATGCTTCATCAATTGCATTGTCTACAACCTCATAGACCAAGTGGTGTAATCCGGTTCCATCGTCGGTGTCACCGATATACATTCCTGGACGCTTACGAACCGCATCTAACCCTTTCAAAACTTTTATCGAATCAGCTGTATAACTCATAGCATTATTTACTTCTGGAACTACTTGCTTATTTTATCAGATTTTTCAATCCTCGTGGAGTGATTTCAGTTCGCCTATCATATGTGTTATATGTTATCCTAATATCAAGAAGTAAGGGGAGGCCGATATTGTGTCATATATTTTGAGTTATACGGCGAGATACTTCGGGTTATACTTGTGGTTTACATTTGTTCTGTGTGTAATAATAGGAATACCATGGAGCCTCATTACGACACCAACTGGATGGGACGCCTATCTAGACGCTGTAGTTAAAGAACTTCCCATTAATACAGCAGTTGCGAGTGGAATTCTCTTTGTTATAGCTCTAGCTGTTTTTTCAGTGGCTTGTAAATGGAGTTTACAAAAAACTATTCTGGATGATTATAAATCATTTAAAATATCGTTTCCTAAAGGAAAAATCAAATTTAGCACAGCCTTAATATTTCAGGCGCAGGTAATCGTTTGTAGCTTTATCGCGCAGTATATTCCAGTGATTGTGGGACTCGAAATATCTGAGCTTTTGAGAGTGTTACTGGATTTGCTTGTTCTTTTCGTATTTAATTACATTATCATAATACGATGGATTAAACAAAACACAATAATACTCCCAAAAGATTTTGGTTCTGCATCATAATGTGCAAAGTGGTAGCAATCAGAGATTGAATCTATAATGCTTCACTACTCCCCATAATTGTCACGCTGGATACTTATTCATCATAATACAAAGGAGAGACTTCCACCAAACCATCAAATATTTCAGAACGATATTTTTCCAAAATATCGCGGATACGGTGAGCATTTTGGTATCGTTCTTGTTCTTCATACCAATCATCGTCATAGGTGGCCTCCCTGGCAATAAAAAGATCTTCCTCTTTTTTTTTGATGGGAAGTAAGCGGGCATGGTTCGTATGTTCTTTTTCTGCTCTTTCATTCCGATTGGAATTCTTTTCTAATTCGTAATGGAAAATCTGCTTATATCCAGCAATATAACAAGTTTCTTTGTAAAAATAGAACTCAGGATATATCTTCTTGTTCACTATGGAATATGGGGGGTGTCTTAATTTAGTAGATTGTAAGACTGGCTTATTCAGGATCGTACATAATTTTATCCCTTTTATATACTGCCCATTTATTTTTCCAGGAAATAAGAATAAATCGCAACTTTGCACAGATATACTGCTTTCCATGTGTTTATACAAATTGAGAGCCTCCTTATATTTTTCTATATCACTAACCGCATTTATTATAAAAGTATTCAGTTGATTTATCTTATCTGAAAGGTTATTTTCCTGAAAGAATTTTGTATAATAATCCTTTATTTTTTCTATGGTTTTTCTATAATCCTGTTTATTTTTTTTTGCAAGCTATGTAATTATACAGCATAACAGCGTTCCAATTTGCCTGATCATAGTCTTCAGGACGTGTATTCTTAAAGGTTATTATTTCTCCAGCCTTTTTACCCTGGAATTCATTCATATTTGTAAAGCAATCTGCAATGGCTTTCCCAATAACTTTTTTTATTGATTCATCATAATCTTTAGCTATAAACCAAGGCTTGTCTTTTATCTCTTTTTTAAACAATTTCCATTTCGTTTCCTCGATTATATTGTAAGCATGTATCCGCCAGTACATCTGTGCCAGAGTATTCCTTGCTTCTTCTGTAAATTCTTGCGCTATAACATCGCTCGAAATGGAAGCAAATATAGCTATAGAACTACCTAAGCATAGCCCCCCCCCGAATAAACACTTTCTACTTAACATTATTTATATCTCCTTTTCTAAAAATATATGAGCACAAACGCTCTACCTATTAATTAGTTTAGCATATTTTGTCATAATTAGACAAGTTTTGTCTCGTATGTTATGAACTCACATACGCCTCTCAGCAAAATTACCGAATAATGTTCACCATATTCTTTTAGCGTGTGCATTTCTTTTGTATGCCATACCTCACATCATACCGAAGGGTCTGATAAATATTAGGGGATTCTACATCCCGTGAGATGGAAATAAATTTTAAGCATCAATAATAATTTTATTTCTTTAAGCTTAATTTTTTAGCTTTTGGGAAAAGTGTATAAAAATTTTTAGTTGTTATATCAGAAATTTCATCAATAGTCTTTTCTCTCAGGTTTGCGAGGCATTCAGCTATGAGCGAA
>Ga0256405_10001665_pt1 | contig 58571 bp, 63 predicted proteins | sample RumenRJG_02DNA_FD_189096 | JGI IMG/M metagenome (GOLD analysis project Ga0256405, IMG submission 189096) | Bovine rumen microbial communities from Lethbridge, Alberta, Canada - RJG_02 | ecosystem: Host-associated > Mammals > Digestive system > Stomach > Rumen | place: Canada: Alberta... | reverse complement strand
TTCTTAGTTCAGAGAGGAGGCGATTATATGTTTGATATATTTGATTTTTTGTTCTTTACTTTTGAATTCATTTCATTAGTAATCCAAATATTAGAATATAAAAATAACAGCCGTGCTAACTCCACGGTTGTTATCATCATTATAAATTCCAGATAACGACCCTGTAAACGGATCACGCTTTTATTATATCTCATTTAGAGCATAAATGTCAATGAGTGTATTGCTAAGGGCCATGTTCATTGAAAAAAACAATAGAAAAATATTAGAATGGAATTGATCTGGATGCACGGGTTCGTTTCCTTTTTGAGTTAGTTTACTCAGAAAGGAGGCGATAAGATGTTGAAATTATTGAAACTAATATTAGAAATCATTAATTTGATTCTTCAAATTAGAAACAATAACAAAAGCTACCGTGCTAACACCACGGTAGTAGTTAAAATTTTTATCAATATAAAATAACTTAACGAACCTGTCTCCAGGTCGCTAAATATATTATACTGTAAAATTTATAAATAAGTCAAGTTGAAGAAAATAGTCAAAAAATGTTAGAATAAAATCGACCTGGAATCGCGGGTTCATCGTCTTATTGACTAGTTTAGTCAAGAAAGAAGGTGATTATATGTTCAGAAAGACTATTGCTATCTTAGCATCATTTGTCTTTGCTCACAAATTATCAATTCTATTATTGATATTGTGAAAAAAATTGAACAACCGCGTTACAGCACGGTTGTTCATCTTAATATTAACTTTTAAATTCTAGATGAACCCGTCTCCAGGTCACTACACACATTATACTCTAGTTTTCATATATAAGTCAAATAGGAAAATTATTCGAAATGTATTTCTTTCAATCACACATTTACAAAATAATTTCTGAAAGACGAAAATTATCTTACTTGAAAAACTAGTTAACTCACAGGGTTGTGAGTCTAAATTATTGTTAAATTCACAAGATTCTTATTTTGGGTCATCAACTTCATTAACGAGCAATCAAAATTTTTTCGGATCATTTAATGCTGCAAAATTTTCTGCAATTAAAACTGGAGAATTAACCTTAAATTCTACTCTTTTAGAATTTTTTCTTCTAATGTTATTATTTTTTAAAAGAAAAAGATTTGGATGTTAATTATCTTAACATAAAGCAAACCTCCACTTAGTGGATGAATTTTTATTTTACGACTGCACAATCTTAGCAGGAGTAAGCACACAGAGAATTTACCAAGTACTTGGTAAGGACTTGCAAAAATTTTGCAAGTCATTTGGTAAATGCAAAAAAATAAATATTGACGCTTTGCAAGTATTTGGTAAGTCTTTGCAAGTAGAACCAAGTGAAAACGAAAACTCAAACCCATGGTAATAAATGCTTTGGTTGAATAAATAGAGATAAAAGACAAGCAACTTGCAAAGAAAGATGAGCAAATATTTGAATTGCAAAGTATTATCAAATCTATACAAGAACAGCAAATTTCACTTACCAATTCTCTTGCAAATTCACAAGCTCTACATGCCGGAACCATAGACGTTGATTAAAAAATATGGTAAAAAGCTAATTGGTTAATGATAAATAGCATTTGCTAACCAATTAAAAAAATGAGGTGAATAAAATGGAAAATCCTGTTACTTGTGTATGGGAAACTACATTAAAATGCAACATGAATTGTGGACATTGTGGGTCTTCGTGTGGAAATATCTCTAGTGATGATGAACTTTCTACTTCTGAGGCATTTAGCTTTATTGATATGTGTAAAAAAATGGGCTTAAAATGGATAAGTTTATCAGGAGGAGAGCCTTTTATTAGACCTGATTTGGTTAAATTACTTGAATATTTAAATATTAGTCAAATTCCTGTTAATGTAATTTCTAATGGATGGTTGATATATAAAGAAATTCTCGATGAAATAAAATCTAATAATATATCTAATTTAAGAATAATGATAAGTGTAGATGGCCCTAAATTTATTCATGATAGTATAAGGTGCTCTGGTTCATTTGACAGAATTGAAAATTCATTCGGTCTTTTGAATGAATATGATATTATGACGGGATGCGTTACTACCGTAACTAAGAAAAATTTAAATTTTCTTGAGGATATCAGAAAATTTTTAGTTAAAATGAAAGTAGAATGTTGGCAATTTCAATTGGGATTACCTATGGGAAATTTACAAAAAGATTCAATTATATCTCCAAATGACCTCAATTATTTAATTAATTATTTTTATGAAATTTCAGGAAAGGATGGTATATATGTGTTTCCTGCTGATTGTATAGGATATTATAATGAAAAGATCAATAAAATAATAAAAGAATCATATGGAATCAAATATAATGTGGACTGGGCCGGATGCCATGCTGGAATTAGAAGCTTTGGGCTTCTTTCGAATGGAGATGTTGTAGGATGTACATCTATAAGAGATAAACGATATATTGAAGGAAATATAAGAAATCGTTCATTAAAATCTATCTGGGAGGATCCAAATTCATTTGCATGGAGGCGGAAATTCAGTTATAATGATTTAAAGGGAGACTGTAAAAAATGCTTGCATTTAAAACAGTGTCTTGGTGGATGTTTCAATACGAGGTTTACTATGAACGGATGTTTCGATTCCGAAAATTTATATTGTACTCGTAATATTTTATTAAAAGGAAAGTGATTAATATGAAAGATAAAGAAAAATTAATAAATGATGAAGCAAAGAAAGCTGATGATGTGAAAAAAGAAAAAAGGTGCCATGACGAAGATATGTGCAGGGTTTCGGGTGGGAATGAGAACTTACACGAAATGTTCCACAAAATCAATGTTGATGCGTTTCAGAACGTTGCTGTTGCATATGGAGGTCCCGACTATTTTGGAGAGAACCGAAAAATACAAGGTTATTTGAAAGCTCGTCAAGAAAAGCAAAATCTTTATCCAAAAGACAAGTCATTTCCTGAAAATAATTCTGATTCTTCTAAAAAATAGATTTAAAGATATGATTAATGTATCGGACGGAAAAGAATTTATTACGGTTGATAGGTGAATCGTTTAAAGTAGAAGTACAAAAAGATAAATAAAGATAAATCAAGAAAGCTATCTGTTAAAAATATAAGTGGAAAAATAAGTTGGATCGAAAAATTAAGTGCAACAGAACAAAAAGAATTAAAAAAATTGATACGTTATTTTAATTTATTAAATGATTTTATTGTTTCATCTCTATCTATACATTCTAAATTTAATGTATCATTATCGTCAATATTGTTTGTTAAATTTTTAATATAATTATATATATAATCATCTCTAAATCCAATATTTGCTGCATCTTCTTTTGTATTACCATAGTATACTTTTTTTATATTTGACCAAATTATTGCTGATAAACACATCGGACAAGGATAGCAAGAAGTGTATAATTCACAATTACTCAAATCATAAGAGTTAATTTTTTTGCAGGCATTTCTTATTGCCATTACTTCAGCATGAGCTGTTGGATCATTATTACTTAAAACATGATTAGAGCCTTTTCCTATGATATTCCCATCTTTTACAATGCATGCACCAAAAGGACCTCCTACATTTGTTTTTAAATTATCCTCTGATAAATCTTTTGCTATTTTCATATACTTATTCATATATTATTCCAATCTATGACTAACTATTTTCTGTATAGATTATATTATTATATAAAACATATTAAAACAAAAAAGAATATCATTATATTTGGCATTGCTAAAAGCAAATAGAAATAGTTAATTTATGGAAGATTATTTCCACTGTGAACGAGTAGGACAAAAGAGTTGATGCATCTTCTCCGGCAACGACGGAGAAGATATCTATACAAATTTTGCAATGCCCCCGAAAAAACTCTTGACAAATTCAAAAATGTGAGGTATAATTTTCTTACTAATAAAAATTAATTTGGAGGTTTTTTATGAATTTTTCTAAAATTTCTAAGGTGTTAGTATCCTTTGCTTTTGCTAGTATGTTCTCTTGTGGTATTATTGGTGCACAAACTGATGATTCATCATCTGAAGTAGTGGACAAAAATTCTGCTGTTGACTCACAAGATGTTGTTTCATCTTCTGAGATAGTAGAACCAAATAAAGATGTCATTCAAGATGATCCTGCATCTTCTGCTAATGATTCAAAAGAAGAAAATAAGTTGGTTTGCGAAAACTTAGGATCATTCACAGTAAATTCTTCTGTTGTGAAACAGTCGTCTCACTTCGGATTGTTCAAAGGTGAAGATGGATTGTGGCGTATCCAAGATATAACTGATGAAAATAAAAATGATAAAGGCAAGATGAGTGAATGCAAAAGTTACAATGTGAAATATAGCTGTTTTATGTGCTATCAACCAGAGTGTGAAAAAGACAAGAATAAAGTTGATTCCGAATCTAAATCTGATTCATCAGCGTCAGAAGAATCTGTATCAGACTCTAAGCAAGAAGAATCAAAAAAAGAAGTTGAATTAGCATCTAACCATGTTGAAGTGTCTGCAAAAAGTTAAGAATTTAGATTTTGCAGAATTTGCGCATCTATCCCTCTGGCAACGCCGGAGGGGATTTGTCTTCTTTTCCAATATCGTTTATTAATATAAATTTGGTATTACTAAGAATGAATAGAAATAGTTGATTTACGAAAAATTATTTTCGTAGTTAGCGACTGGAATAAAGAGTTTAACGCATCTTCTCCGGTGTCACTAGAGAAAATATCTATCTGTATTTTGTAATTCTGTTTTGATTTATTGTACATTTATATGTTTTCTCATTTAGCAAATATTATCTCGCATCAATGAAGCAAAAATATTTTTATATTTATGAAAAAATCGTTAACTTTTAATCCTTTTTTGACGTATAATGTTAAAAGAGGTGATGTGAGTGCCTATAAAAATATTTATTGATCAAGGGCATAATCCAACAGGAAATCCTAATGCTGGAGCACAAGGAAATGGGCTTTACGAACAGGATATAACCTATAATGTAGGAAAATATTTAGAAGATTTGCTTAATAAAGATCCGAGATTTGAAGCAAAAGTTTCAAGACCGACATCTTCTACCGTATTAGGAACATCAAATTCTTCAAGTTTATCTGCACGAGTAAATTCTGCAAACTCTTGGGGAGCAGACTATTTTCTTAGCATTCATGTTAATGCAAATGTTAATCCTAATATAAATGGTACCGAATGTTATGTTTATTCTGAAAATTCAAAATCTTATTATTTAGCCAAACAAATACTAAATTCAATAGTTGATGATTTGAAAACTAAAGATAATGGAGTTAGAATAAATCCGTCTTTATATGTTTTGAGAAACACTAATATGCCTTCGGTTTTAATAGAATTGGCATATATATCTAATTATTCAGACTCTTTAAAACTTAAGAATGGTCAATATAAATTTGCCATGGCTATATATCAAGGATTGTTAAGTTATCTAAAAATTGATTAAATTAAAATTCAAATGTTTTGTGTTCAAAAGAGTGAATAAAAAAAATCGAACATCAGAAAATCTACTATAGAACGAATAAAAGAGGTAGATTTTTTTGGTGTTTTTTGGTCATAATATTAAATTTAATATTTATGAAAAATCATTGTTTTTAGGATTAATATTTTCTATTTTATTCTCATTTATTAATTTTTCTGCAAAATGTAATAAAATTTCTGAAAAAATATTTAGACTTCATATTATAGCAAATTCTGATTCAGAAGATGATCAATCTCTTAAAATAAAAATTAGAGATGATATTATTAAATATTTCTCAAATAAAAAATTTAAATCATTAGAAGATGCTCAAAATTATGCATCAAAAAATGTTGATGAAATTAAAAAAATATGTGAAAATAGAATAAAAAATGAACACTTTAATTATAATGTTAAAATTGAAGTATGCAAAAATGAATTTAGAAACAGAAAATATGATTCTATTGTTATTCCTGCCGGTACTTATGAATCTCTAAGAATTATAATAGGAGAAGGAAATGGAAAAAATTGGTGGTGCATTTTGTTTCCTCAGATGTGCATTCCTGCCGCTGAAGATTGTAATGTCGATCCTTGTTATGATTTGCCTAATGACGAAAAAAATATCATCGAAAATGATGAAAAATATAAAGTAGAATTTAAAATTATAGATATATTTCAATCTATTCATGAGTTTATTTTAAGTATATTTTTTTAAAAATTATTAACTTTGCCAAAATCTCGATCTCTTAATTGACTTATTTTTGTTTATATTGTATAATATTTATAGACTTAAATTATAGGAGATGATGAGGTATGGCAAAATATGCGGAAAATTTAAAGAAATTAAAACGTACTCTTACTTGACTTATTTTTGTTTATATTATATAATGTTCATAGACTTAAATTATAGGAGATGATGAGATATGGCAAAATATGCGGAAAATTTAAAGAAATTAAAACGTATTTTATCAGGTGATATGAAATGTTCTAGTTTATTGAAATTCTACAAATTAGTTTACGATGTATTAAAAAGTTATATATATGAAAACGTAGAAATAGGATATGGGAGGAAAGTCTACGGCCTGACGCCAAGGCAAATACAACAACAGTTTGTGGATTTAGGGGTCAGCGTAGTATCGACGCCGATAGGGAGAACCAAGCTAGTGTTCCCAAAGGCATTCAAACTAAACCTGGTGCAACAATTGGAAAAACTAGACCAACTAGACAAAAAATCCGAAATAAAAAAAGCAATGGACAACATGGTGACAAAAATAAGCGAAACGAATGTTCCCCAGGGGTGTTTCCTAAAAATCAACTTCCCGCTCTATAATAAGCAGGGGCAGGCGGAAGACGGCGCCCCATGGAATGACGAGGATTTGTACTTGGCAACGACGCTGGTATATGCCAAATGCAAAAAAATGGAAAGGATCATTCAAGATATTATTAAAGAAGATCTGTTAGGAGGACGGGGAGCGGCACATGAATTTTGGTTAAACGAAAGACGCAAGATCCTCTTGAACGCATGCAACAACTCTAGCGGCCTTGTTGACGATTGGGACGAAGACTGATGTAAAAGCACCGTTGGCGCTTACCAGCAAAGTTAAGACAGATAGTTTTATACTCTCAAATGTTCGGAAAACCTACGCCAATCTCTCAACAGCAACATATATTCTCGAAATCTCATACCAAGTAGCATAATCTACTGATCCTGTTTGAGGCAAATTAAAAGTAGATTGAAATATTTTAACTGCATTAGCTGTTTTTTGACCATATGATCCGTCTACAGCTATTTTAGGAATAAGAGGATACTTTGTGCTTATCTTGACGAGTTGATTTTGAATAGATCTAACATCGTTTCCTGATGATCCTATTTGAAGAACATATCCAGGATAAGATGAAGGAATTCCACTGACTTGAGTAGCCATTTCGATATATATGTTGTATCCATAATAAGTTCTTAAGATATCGGTATAGTTTGCTCCGTTGTCTGCTAGATTTTTTGATCCCCATTGAGATAACCAACCGGGGCAAGATACCTGTTGTCCATCACAATATTGAGTGAAAAGAGGCTGTTCTATTTCAGGTTTAGTTATATATTGAGAGAAAATATTATCTACTATTTCTGAAATTTTAGAGAATATATTTCTTTGATATACAAAACTTTGATCATATGCAGTAGATGATGTTATAGTGAAATTGTATCCGAAATTTTTATACCATTCTGTATATACTCTGTTCAATGTAAATGAATTTATAACTAAGACATTTGCGACTATACATTCATAAGGCCAAGTAGGATAGATTTCACTACTGCATACATTTTTTATATAATCTTTATAAGGAATCCAATAATTAGGAGCGGAAGGATCATCTGGAACTCCATCATGAACTATTATGTATTCAGGGATAACAGGCTTTTGAAGAACTGCTAATCCAGATGAAGATGTTATATTTTTTACAGAATCTTCTTTTATTTTAGGAGGATAATTAGCATATAAGTTATGAGCAGGGATAATATATTCAAATTCCATTTTTGAATTAGTCTGATAATTTAAGTATATATTCTGAATAGATTGTGATCCTGAAAATATCTGAACTTTTTCTATTTTTGTAGAATTAAACTTTTCTTTTTCTACTATGACATCGAATTCAGAATAAGGTTTAGGAGATCCAGGTTCTTGAGAATATCCAGCGTTAGGAGCATCTAAATTTATGACATCAGATTGACCCGATTCATTAGATATTAATTCATCAATTGTTTCATTAGTTTCTGAATCTATAATTTTTATATTTGCATCTTTTATAGGATCTCCTTGATTTTCTCCATAAACATTTATTGATAATTTTCCAGTAGTCACAATTGTCTCCGAATAATTTTTATGATATATTATGAATATACTTTCGATTTCATGTATGGAGAATGATTGTGGAATTTTTTAAATATCATGCATGTGGAAATGATTATATTTATATAGATTGTTTTGAAAATAAAATAGATAATCCTTATGATTTATCTATAAAACTATCAGATAGACATTTTGGCATAGGATCAGATGGATTAATTTTAATTCTTCCTTCTGATTGTGCAGATGCTAAGATGAGAATATTTAATTCTGATGGATCAGAGGCAAAAATGTGTGGAAATGGAATCAGATGTGTTTCTAAATATCTTTTCGATAAGAAAATATCTAAGAATAAAATGACTATAGATACTTTGTCAGGAATAAAAAATGTTGAAATTGTTGAATCAAGAGGAAAAATTTCTCAAGTTAAAGTAGATATGGGAAATTATAGTGTTTGGAAGGGATATAAAGAATTAGATAAAATAATTGATGGCTCTGTGGATCCCATTTATGTGTCTGTAGGAAATCCTCATTGTGTTATCATTTGTGATGATTTAAATATAGATATTCGAGAAATAGGATCAAAAATTCAAAAATGTTTCAACGATGGTATAAATGTTGAATTTGTGAAAATTAATTCAAGGGAAGATATAAATGTTAGAGTATTTGAACGAGGAAGTGGAGAAACATTAGCATGTGGCACTGGAGCATGTGCATCGTCTATTGCATGTAATTATATGGGATTATGTGACAAAAAAGTAAATGTACATTTACTTGGGGGAAATATTTTGGTAGAATGTCTCGAAGAATCGGTTTTTATGACTGGAGAGGCAGTAGAAATTTTTAAAGGAGAATTTTATGTCTAAATTTATATTTGTTACAGGAGGAGTAGTTTCAGGAATAGGCAAAGGATTAACAGCAGCATCATTGGGAAAGATTTTGAAATCTCGTGGATTGAAAGTAACTGCTCAAAAATTGGATCCATATATAAATGTTGATCCTGGCACTATGAATCCATATCAACATGGAGAGGTTTTTGTTACTGATGATGGTACTGAAACTGATCTTGATTTAGGACACTATGAAAGATTTATGGATGAAAGTCTTAATAAATTTTCTTATTTAACTTCTGGAAAAGTTTATTGGGATATTCTTACAAAAGAACGAAATGGAGATTTTCTTGGAGCAACTATTCAGGTTATTCCTCATATAACTGGAGCTATAAAGAATTTTATATATTCTCTTGCAGAGAGCACTAAATCCGATGTTGTTATCACTGAGATTGGAGGAACTGTTGGAGATATAGAAATTCAACCATTCATAGAGGCTATACGACAAATTTCTATGGAAGTTGGTCCTGATAATTGTGCTTTTATTCATCTTACTCTTATTCCTTATATATCTACGTCAGGAGAATATAAAACAAAGCCTACTCAACATTCTATAAAAGAGCTGAGATCTCTTGGAATTACTCCTGACATCATTGTTGTTCGTTGTGATAATCCTATATCAAATCACATTAGAGATAAAATTTCTCTTTTCTGCAGTGTAAGGCCTGAATGTGTTATAGAAAATGTTTCCCTCCCATCTCTTTATGCTGTTCCTTTGATGTTAGAAAAAAACAAATTTTCAGATATAATAGTGAAAAAATTATCTCTTTCATGTAATGCTCCTGATCTTTCTGAATGGACAAGCATAGTATCTAAAATAGAAGAATGTAAAAACTCTGTCAAAATAGGAATAGTCGGAAAATATGTAAAATTTAGAGATGCATATTTATCTGTTATAGAATCATTAAATCATGCAGGAATAGAAAATAATGTAAATGTTCAAATAGAGTGGATAGATGCTGAACTTTTGACTGAATTTACTGTAAATGATCTTTTAAAAGATTGTAAAGGTATTTTAGTTCCTGGAGGATTTGGTTCTCGAGGAATAGAAGGAATGATTACTGCTGCAAAATATGCTAGAGAAAATAATATTCCTTATTTAGGAATTTGTTTAGGAATGCAAATAGCGGTTATAGAATTTGCTCGAAATGTTCTAGGAATATCAGATGCCACATCAGAAGAATTTTCCGAACTCGGATCTCATGTTATTCACCTTATGAATGATCAGAAGCATGTTAATTCAAAAGGAGCAACTATGCGCTTAGGATCTTATCCATGTAAAATTAAACAAAATTCTAGATTATTTTCTATTTATGAATCATCTGACATAAATGAACGCCATAGACACAGATATGAGTTCAACAATGATTATAGATCTCAATTTGAACAACATGGATTGCTATTTTCTGGATTATCTCCTGATGGAGTTTTAGTAGAAGTTATAGAAATTTCTTCACATAAATTTTATATAGGGGCACAATATCATCCTGAATTTAAGAGCAGACCTATAAAATCTCATCCACTTTTTCGTGAGTTTATAAAATCAACAATAATTTAAATGTGAGCAATTAAATTAACAAATAAATTACACTGTGAAATGTGTAATTTGTATTGTTTATTGTTATATAGTTTATTCTATTTACAAAACTTATTTTTGACTTAAGAATATTGTATAATTATAAATTTTATTTTCCTGTTTTTTATTATAATTGTATATTTTATATCAATTTTTAGCAATTCTATGCACATTTCAGGTCGTGTTCTAAAGTAGTTTAAAAATATAAAAAACTTTTGAAAGTATAAAGTGTAAGAAACAAATCCTCTCTGGAAACACCAGAGGGAAATTGTCTTATTTTACAATACTGTTTGTTATTATAAATTTCAATATAAACTATCATAGAACATGACCTTTTATTTTGCATAAGAAAACTGATATTATTATATAATAAATAGTATTATTATAATATTAATTTAAACTAATATTTTCAATTAACGTTATAATATTTAATCATTGACATAATTTTTGACTTCTTTCTGGGATATATGGTAAAATTAAACTTGATAGGAGGTAGACGAATGGGATTCGACTTTCTTAAATATAAGGGAAGGCCTTTAATTAGATGCAAAGACCAGATTTTTTATGGAGATCCTTCTAATTCTCAAGTTACACTTATTCATGTTGATTCTGAAGATGATGGAATTCCTAATAAATTATCTGTTGGCTTAATAAGCTCTGCATCTGCAAAAAAAGGTAATATATTTAATCCAGTTAAATATAGCATGAAAGATAGTCTTTTTGAATGCATTGATCTCGCCTCTGCTTGGCTGGATAGAGCTGAGAAATCAAATTAGGATGTGATGACTAATGGAGATTTTTGAATTGATAATGGGTATAGTGCTTGTGTTGTTTTGTATAGCTATAGTGTCTGTAGTTTTATTTCAGGAGGGTAAAGAACAAAATGTTGGAGGAATGATAACTAATAATTCCGCTGATTCCTATTTGAGTAAACATAAAAGCAGAGTCATAGATGCATTTTTAGCAAGATGGACGAGATTCATTGCTATTATGATGTTCGTTCTAGTTATGCTTTTCAATGTTGCAGAAAATTTTCACTGGTTTGGGTTATAAATAATAAGGAGATTTCATGAACGATATTGATTTAGAATATGGAGCTAATCAGATTCAAGTTTTAGAAGGACTTGAGGCAGTTAGAAAAAGACCTGGGATGTATATAGGGTCTACTAGTTCTAAGGGCCTTCATCATTTGGTATATGAAATAGTTGATAATTCTATAGATGAGGCTCTTGCGGGATATTGTTCTGAGATTTCCGTAGATATTTTACCAGGAGAAATCATTCGAGTAAGAGATAATGGAAGAGGAATTCCTGTTGGCATTCATCCTAAATTGGGAATTCCTGCGGTGACTGTCGTTTTTACTACTTTACACGCTGGAGGAAAATTCGGAGGATCTGGATATAAAGTTGCTGGAGGATTACATGGAGTTGGTTCCTCAGTGGTAAATGCCCTCTCTGAGTGGCTTACTGTTAGGGTGTTTGATGGTTCCTCTGTATATGAACAAAGATTTGAAAAAGGAAAATCCGTATCAGACTTAAAAACTTCTTCTTCGTCAGATTTTAGAGGAACTGAAATTACATTTAAATTTGATCCTGAAATTTTCAAAAATGATCAGTCATATGATTTTCAAACCTTGGAAACTAGACTTCGAGAACAAGCATTCTTAAATGCAGGGCTCAAGATATCTCTTTCTGATACTCGTTCTTCAGAACCTCATTTGGAAACTTATAAATTCGATGGAGGGGTATGCAGTTTTGTTGAATTTTTACTAAACAGAAGAGGTGTTGATCCTATTCATGACGATGTTATAAGATTTCAGGCTGAAGATCGTGATATTTCTGCATATTTTGAAGTAGCTTTACAATTTACTAATAGTTATAACGAATTAATTTTATCTTTTGTGAATAATATTCATACTATTGATGGAGGCACACACGAAGATGGATTCAAATCTGCATTAACTAAAGCTATGAATTCATATGCCAGAGAATTTAAAATTCTTAAGGATAATGATAAAAATTTTCTAGGAGAAGATGTTAGGGAAGGATTATGCGCTGTTATTAATGTTAGAATGACAGATGCTCAATTCGAAGGACAAACTAAAACCAAATTAGGAAACTCCGAGATCAAATCTTTTATTCATGAAACCTTGTGTGAAAAGTTAAAGCTATATCTGGGGGATAATCCTAATTTTGCAAAAACTATCATGGAAAGAATATTAGCATCTGTTAAAGCAAGAGAGGCTGCTCATAAAGCTAGAGATCTAGCTCGAAAGAAAAATTCTATGGATATCTCGTCATTGCCTGGCAAATTAGCAGATTGTCAATCTAAGAATCCCGAAGAAACAGAAATCTATATAGTAGAGGGAGATTCTGCAGGAGGATCTGCCAAAGCAGGTAGAGACAGAAAATTTCAAGCTATTCTGCCTTTGTGGGGTAAAATGCTTAATGTTGAAAAGGCACAACTTGCAAAAGTATATGTAAATGAAAAATTACTCCCAGTAGTTACCGCTTTAGGATGCGGAATAGGGTCTGATCTCGATATTTCGAAATTAAGATATCACAAAGTTATAATTATGGCAGATGCTGATGTAGATGGATCTCATATTCGTACTCTTTTGTTGACATTTTTCTTTAGATTTGCAAAACAAATAGTAGAACAAGGATACATATATATTGCTAGACCTCCGTTGTATAGAATAACAAAATCAAAGGTTCATAGATATGCGTTCTCTGATTCAGAGAGAGATGCAATATTAAGTGAGCTTGGTGGATCTGCTGAAATACAGCGTTATAAAGGATTAGGAGAAATGGATTCAGATCAATTGTGGGAAACTACTATGAATCCTGAAACCAGAACTATGTTACGCATATCGGTTGCAGATGCAGCATTGGCAGATGAAACTTTTAGTGTTTTAATGGGAGATAAAGTAGATTTAAGACGAGAATTTATTCAATCTAATGCAAAATTTGTTAAAAACTTAGATATTTAATGTCTAAATTGTAATTAAAGTAAAAAATCAGATAATGTTATTTAACAGTTTTTAAATGTTTTTGCAATGCCATGCCTTTATTATAAAAGTTTGCCCCCAATTTTTTAGAACATCTATGTTTGAAAATCCCGCTTTTTTTAGACATTCAATTTCATGATCAACAGTTAAAGGAATATCATAGTGAAAAAAATCTTCATTTTTTATTCCTTGTTGGTATTTCAAACGCAAAAAGTCATCTTTGTATTTTTGTTCTTCTTCATCAGATAATGCAAAATAATCAGTCAAAATAAAAAATCCATCATCTTTTAACGCAGTATGTAATTTTTTATAAAGAGAAATTTTTTGCTCTGCCATGAAATGATGCAAAGATTCCACCGAAACAGCTGCATCATAGATTTTTTCTCCAAAAGGTATATCGAAATACGATCCATTTATCAATTCTATATTTTTATCACGAAATTTAGATTTCAGTTTTTCTAGCATCTTAGATGCAACATCAATTCCTGTTATGAAGGCAGTAGGATTAATAGTGAAATAATGTTCAAGTTCTAATCCAGTACCACAACCTAAGTCCAATATTTTACATTCAGGTTCCTTAGGTAAGGATTCCGCTGTAAATATTAAAAAATTTTCATAATTATCAATACAATTTAGCTGGTGATCATCATAATTGTTTACTCTGTTATCGAAAAATTCATCCATCTTCTCAAGCATATATCACCTACAAAAAATTAAAAAATATATGATTTTATTATATAGCATCTTAAATATTACAACAAATAACTAATGGTTAACGGTTCTACCTTTTTTCATACTATAATTTTTATTTTTTCTTTTCAATGTTCCTAGTAATCCAAATATAATTGCTAAACTTAATTTAATTAGAAAATTAGAAAATGAAAAACCATGAAATATGAAAATAGATATAGAAGAAGAAATTAAAGAAAACACAAGGGAACATAATGAACTTAACAATAAGCTGGATCTTTTTATCCCTCTTGTACATATCTTAGATGACACAAATGATCCTATACAAAACATTATCATCGTTGCGATAGGAATAAAATCATATAATTTTTCTGAAAATACGGTAAATAAAATAGCCAACAAAACACAAGAGACTATTCCAAAAAACGCAGGAACCAATAGTCTCCTAACGAAAAAAATAACAATTCTAAAAAGCAAGAATCATTCTCCTTTGCGAACGGATGCAATAGACCATTTTTTAATTTTGAATTTAACATTTTGACTTTCTATTACAAAAGACTCATCCGCAACACTAACACTGATAACAGTGCCCACTATTCCTCCGATAGTTATAATTTCATCTCCTACTTTAACACTGTTACGAAGTTCTTGTTCCTTCTTAGACTTTTTCTTTTGTGAAATAGTCATAAAAACGAACATAAGAACAATAGGTATTACCACTAAAATATTCATCAACATATTCTGATCCATAACTTCCTCCTTAAAACCGCAAACATTATACCACAGATATACTTTTTTTACAATAGGAAATGTGATCGACGTTGCAAAATATAGATATATACTTTCTCTGGCGGCACCGGATAAGGTTCACTAGCTCTTTATTCTAGTCGCTTTTTAATAAAAAAACTATTTCTATTCATTTTTAGCAATACCATATTTCCCTTGACAATTTTATTTGTACATATTATACTATATCATGGTGATAGATTTAGAAATTTCGCTGATAAAGGAGATGGTTAATATGGAGAAAAAAACAAAAAGAAACAAAAACAAAATGTTTTTTTAAAGATAAGGAAAGCGTGACACAAATTAGTAAATTTAGCAAACAATTGAAAGATTATGAATCATCTGAACCAACAGAGGGACAAATAACTGAATTTAACAATAAAATCAAACAAACAATAGAATCCGACCTGCTCCGGAGGGATAATCCGCTCGAAAAAAAGATACTAACTCAATTGATTGATGCATGCGGAAGCAATAAAAAAAAAGTATACTACTTGCAGGGCGTGAGTGGTTGGGTGGCATCCGCCGGGCAGATGCGACTAATTAAATTAGACACGCTAGACGACTGGTTCCCGACTATGGAAAAAAAGCTGAAAATATGGTTCTATATGGGGGCGGATGCGTGCATGCACGTATGTCCTCTATACTCCGCAAAATTCGAACAGTTTAGCTAGGATACGATGCGAAATTTTATTGAAAAAATGTTAAAGGAAAATTATTAAGTGGAGAAGTAATCACAGACGTCAATGGGTGGCCACAATCTAGTATGGCGTTGGTACCGAAACTTGTACTGGAAGGTCATTCTGTGAAATGCCTAAAAAAACATCTTACTTGCTTATTTATGAGTCTAAGAGAACAGACCATTGATAGTTTTTTTCATTATGGATTCACTAGATTATTAGAATTACTAAAGACAGAAAAATAGTAACATACGCAAGCATACCCCCTCTATCTTTTCCCTGTTCTCTATGAGAAAAAAATAAGTCATGATTGCATTTGGTGCAAAGATCAGATACAATAATATTTGAGTCAGATATTCCTGAATTTAGAAGATTGATTTTGTTGCATTCAGGAATATTTGCATATATTTTATTGTTTTTAAATTCCACTAGATTTTTGTCTATTTTTGTGAAATATGATATAATGTCATCCTGGATCTCAAAGCAGCAGTTGTGAATACATGGACCTATAGCGCATATTATATCTTTTGGAGAAGATCCATATTCTGCTTGCATTTTAGATACCATTTTTCCTGCGATATTGGATACGGTGCCTTTCCATCCTGCATGAGCTAATCCAATAGATTTAGTTACAGGATCTACAAAAAATATTGGAGCACAGTCTGCATGAGAAGTGACTAGAGTAATTCCTTTAACGTTTGTTATACTTCCGTCATATATATTAGAGTCATGATCATTTGACTTGACTACTTTTATATTAGAAGTATGATTCTGATTCAGGAAATATAGTGATTCTCTAGGAAAATTGGCGGCATTGCATATTCTTTTCAAATTTTCTTCTATGTTGTCAGGATTGTCTTTTGATTTTCTAGATAAGTTGAGAGTAGCAAAGGGGCCAGAACTAACTCCTCCTAATCTAGTTGAAAAAGCGTGATTAACAAATTTGATGTTCTCAAGTTTTTTAAAGGTTAGAAATCCAACTGCGTTTTTTATGTTTAGATTCATTGTTTTACTAGAAAAAATCATATATTCTCCTTATTTGACATATTTGTCTAAAATAATTACATTATCTATATTCGGAGGTGATAGTTTGAAATCTTATAATAACGATAGTATTTCTTCTTTAAAGGGAGCGGACAGAGTTAGAAAAAGACCGGCGGTAATATTTGGATCTGATGGAATAGATGGATGTATCCATTGTGTTTTTGAGATATTATCAAATTCTATAGATGAATCGAGAGAAGGATATGGATCTAAGATCATTTTAACTAAATATATGGATGATTCTATAGAGATAGAAGATTTCGGAAGAGGCATTCCTGTCGATTTTAACAGCAACGAAAAAGAATACAACTGGAAACTTTTGTTTACAGAACTTTATGCTGGAGGAAAATATAACAACGAGAGTGATTCTACTTATGAATACTCTCTCGGAATGAATGGACTAGGATTATGTGCTACTCAATATGCTTCGGAGTTCATGACTGCTATTATTCACAGAGATGGATATGAATATAAGTTAAATTTCTCAAAAGGAGAAAATATAGGAGGATTGGAAAAAACAAAAAAAAGCTATGAATCCACTGGATCTAAAATAAAGTGGAAACCTGATATCTCTGTTTTCACTGAAATCCATATAGACGATGAAATTATAAAGTCTATGATTAAACGGCAAGCTATAGTGAATAGTGGAGTCACGTTCATTTTTAGATCTGAAAATGAGTCGGGATTCGATGAATTTAAATTTGAATATAAGAATGGTCTTGTAGATTACGTTGAAGAGATATCTGAAAAAAATACTATGGCTCCTGTTCAATTTTTTAAAGATGAAAAAATTACAAGAGATAGAGAAGATAAACCAGAATATAAACTAAAATTAAATGCTGCTATGGCATTTTCTCAATCAGTTAATTTAATAGAATATTATCATAATTCAAGTTTTTTGGAATATGGAGGAGCTCCTGAAAAAGCAGTTAAACTTGCTTTTGTAGCTCAATTTGATTCATTGCTAAGAAAATTAAATAAGTACAACAAAAATGAAAGTAAAATTTCTTTCGTGGATATCCAAGATTGTCTAATTCTAGTAGTTTCTTCTTTTTCTAATGTAACTTCATATGAAAATCAGACTAAGAAAGCTATAACTAACAAAGGAATCTATGATTCCATGGTTGAATTTTTCAAACATAATTTGGAAATTTATTTTATAGAGAATCCGATAGATTCAGAAAAAATAGCAAATCAAATTTTGATAAACAAGAGAAGCAGAGAAGATGCTGAAAAATCTCGACTCAATCTTAAGAAAAAATTGAATGCTAATATGGATTTAGCTTCTAGAGTAGCTAAATTTGTGGATTGCAGAACTAAAAAAGTCGAAGAACGAGAGTTATTTATTGTTGAAGGAGATTCCGCTTTAGGTGCCTGTAAACAAGCTAGAGATCCTAATTTTCAAGCTATTATTCCTATTAGAGGCAAAATATTAAATTGTTTGAAATCAGATGCAAATAAAATTCTTAATAATGAAATAATAACAGATCTAATTAAGGTTTTAGGATGTGGAGCGGTATTTCACGAATCAAAGAAAAAACTTTCATCGTTTAATATAGAAAATTTGAGATGGAGTAAAGTTATATTTTGCACCGATGCAGATGTTGATGGATTTCAAATTAGAACTCTTTTGTTAACAATGATATATAGACTTGCTCCTCAACTTATTAAAGAGGGAAAAGTTTTTATAGCTGAATCTCCTCTTTATGAGATAACAACGAAAAGCAATACATATTTTGCTTATGATGAATCGGAGAAAGATGAATTTTTGAAAAAGATAGGAAATCAAAAGTATTCTATTCAGCGTTCAAAAGGTCTAGGAGAAAATGAACCTGATATGATGAATTTTACCACTATGAATCCTAAGACAAGAAGATTAATTAAGATTATGCCTGAAGATGCTAGAAAAACTTCTCGTATGTTCGATATTCTTTTAGGAGAAAATTTATCTGGTAGAAAGAATTTTATAACTGAAAATGGATATCGTTATACTGATAATTTAGATTTAAGTTAGGTGATTAAAGTGAAAAATATGAAAACGACAAATATTAAAGGAATTATAAATCATGCAGGGACTGAAAGAGAAGACAATATCACTCATGTAATTGAGAGTAATTATATGCCTTATGCTATGAGTGTCATAATGTCTAGAGCTATTCCTGAAATAGATGGATTCAAACCGTCGCAGAGGAAACTTCTTTATACTATGTATAAAATGGGGCTTCTTGATTCTGCTCGAACAAAATCAGCTAATATTGTCGGACAAACTATGAAATTGAATCCTCATGGAGATACAGCCATATATGATACTATGGCTCGTATGAGTCGTGGATATGGAGCTCTTCCTCATCCGTATGTAGATTCAAAAGGAAACTTTGGTAAATTTTATTCTAGAGATATGAGTAAGGCTGCTTCTCGTTATACGGAGGCGAAGTTAGAATCTATATGTACGGAGTTATTTAAAGATATAGATAAAAATACCACTGATTTTGTATATAACTATGATAATACTATTTTAGAACCAGTTCTTCTTCCTGCTGCGTTTCCTTCTGTTCTTGTTAATTCTATATCAGGAATAGCTGTCGGAATGGCAAGTTCTATATGTCCGTTTAATTTAAGAGAACTTTGTGAAACAACTATAAAACTAATAAAAAATAAAAATCATGATGTAATTTCTACTATGATAGCTCCTGATTTTCCTGGAGGAGCGGAAATAATTTATGACAAAGAAAAAATAAGAAAAATATATAAATCTGGAAGAGGAGGAATAACTCTAAGAGGACGTTATGTTTATGATTCTGATCAAAATTGCATAGATATAACAAATATCCCTCCAACAACCACTGGAGAAGTTATAATAGAAAAAATTGCAGATTTAATAAAACAAAACAAAATAACTGAGATTTCTGACATTAGAGATGAAACTGGATTAGATGGATTTAAAATCACTATTGACTTGAAAAGAGGAGCAAATGTAGATAATTTAATAGCAAAGTTGTATAAGTTCACTTCGTTCCAAGAAAACTTCAATTGCAACTTTAATATATTAATAAATGGAAAACCTAAAGTTATGTCTGTAAAAGAAATTTTACTTTCATGGATAGACTTTAGAGTTAAATGTGTGACTAAAAAAATACAATATGATTTAGAGAAAAAACAAGAAAAAATGCATTTGCTTTTGGCTCTTGAAAAAATATTATTAGATATAGATAAAGTTATTAAAATAATTAGAGAAACAAAGGAAGAGTCTCTAGTTATTGAAAATCTTATGAATGGATTCAATATAGATAAAGTTCAAGCAGAATTTATTGCAGAAATAAAATTAAGAAATTTAAATAAAGAATACATAATAAGAAAAACTCAAGAAATAAAAGATTTAGAAGAAGATATAAATAAACTAAAATTTGTTCTTGAAAGAGAAGACGAAATTAAAAAAATAATATGTTCCGAACTTAAAGAAATTTCAAAAAAATATGGAAGAGATAGATTATGTCCTATAATTGATAAAGAAGATGTAAAAGAATTAGAAATAGATGATAAAATTCCAGATTATCCTGTCACCATTTTCTTTACTAAAGAAGGGTATTTGAAGAAAATTACTCCTCAATCATTAAGGATGAGCAGTGAACAAAAATTGAAAAATGGAGATGAAATAGTTCAATCTATTGAAACCACAAATGACACAGATCTTTTGTTTTTCACTAATTTTGGAAATGCATATAAATCTAATGCCAGTGCCTTCAAAGATTCAAAAGCAAGTATAATGGGAGATTATGTATGTGCTACATTAGGAGGGATGGAAGATGAAAAGTTTGTATATTTAGTTGAAGTAAAAAATTATAAAGGATTTATGATTTTCTTTTTTGAAGATGGTAGAGTGTCAAAAATTGATATGGAATCTTATTATACTAAAGTAAATAGGAAAAAACAAATTAATTGCTATTGCACGAAATCTAAATTAGTACAAATGTTCTATATAGAAAAAGATAAAAACTTTGCTATTTATTCTTCATCAGGAAAAGTTTTGGCATTTAATTCATCTGTTTTGACTGCAAAAAGCAAAAAAGATTCTCAAGGAGTCTTAGTTATGAAACAAGGAAAATATAAAGTCAATAAAGTAGAAATATGTGAATTAAAAACAATGAAGAAATATTTTAAAGAAAATATTCCTTCATCAGGATTAAAAATGCAAAGTAAAGGCCAGCAGTTAAAATTTTAAAACACAATAGGAACGAGTAATTTTATAATAACATTTATGCTACTTTTTTGATTTTTCTTTGTTTTTCAGCAGAACAATTTTTAGACTGTCTATTTTTCTTTATTTTAGATTTATCAGGAAATTTTTCTTTTATTTCTTTTTCTAATCCTGTTAATTTTGCATAGTTCCACCATATGTTTGCGCATTTCATATTGTAATAATTCCATGGCTTTTGACACATATAATGAATTATAACTTGATTTTCTAGACTTTTTATTATGCCAGGGTGACAATTAAAAATTTTATCAATATTTTGAATTTTATCATTGCAAACATAATTTAAAGTGTCTTGATCGTGACGATTAAAATTATACTTTGATGCACATCCAAGTAATTTTTCTACTAATTTATCTTCTCGCATTTTCTTTAAATTAAACAGCAGAATTCCTGCATTTACATATGTGTTCTCAAGATTTTTTTCTCCTCCAAATGCTTTAACGAACATATCTTTGAATTTTCTATCATTTAAAGGACCATTTGCACCACATGCCTCTTTGTCAGTTACTCCTGCAAAATAATAATCATAAATATTAACATTAAAGAGATCAGATAAATCCTTTTGAGTTATGGTATATACAAACAACTAAATTGCAAAATATGAAAAAATAATCTCTTTGGTGATGCCAGAGAGATTATATTTAATTTTTACAATATTTTTTTGTTATACATTAACAAGGCTCTTAGAGAAATTAGTTTCGATAATTTTCTGACAACATGAAGGAGAATATATGAATTTTTCCATATGATTTTCATGAAAAAAATATTTAGGATAATCTATCTTAGGTTTCGTGTCAAATGTTTCTATAATAACTAATTTTATTTTCATTTTTTCGGGAATTATATTTTTTATATATACACTTATCTGCTGTCCTTTATGAACATCATTTCTAAGTTCAGCAAGACCAGCTAAATTTGGAGCAAGTTCAACAAAAATTCCATAATCTTCAATAGATCTTACTATTCCTGGAACAGTTTCTCCTATGCTGAATTGTTTAACATTTTCCTCCCATGTTCCTAATAATTCTTTATGAGTCAAATTTATTCTTTCTTTCGCAATAGATTTGACAACAACTTTGATTTTCATTCCTTGCTTAAATCTCTCATTTGAATGAGTTATTCTCGAAACTGAAATCATATCTATAGGTAAGAATGAAACAATTCCACATCCTATATCAACAAATGCTCCGAAATTTTCTAAATGAGTGACAACTGCATCTATCACGTCTCCTGAACACATTTTTGAAATTTTATGTTCAAAACACATTTCTTGCGCTGTTTTTCTTGATAAAATTGCTATTGTGCCATTAGATTTATTCTCAAATTTTGATATAACAAAACAAACTGGCTTATTTACTCTGGAAATTATAGCTATATCTTTTAATTTTTCTCCATTTTGCTCAAGAGCAACCTCACTTCTAGGAATAAATCCTTTCATACATCCCAAGTTTACTATTAAATTATGCTTATTATCACATAAAATTGCTTTTGCTTCTAAAATTCTACCAGATTGTTTAGCTTGCATTAAAGAAGAACTTGAATTTAAAAAATCATTATTTTCTTTGGTATTAATGATGAATCCTTCAGGAAAGAATTCCGCCATATTGATCCTCCAATTTTTTCTACCTTGATATCATATGTTTATTCAATTCTTTTTTATTCAACATTTTGGCAGAAAATCAAAAGTTGCAGAAAGTGAAATATCAGGAGTTGATGAGCAAACTATTTAATATATTTTTGATATGTTGGTTTATAATAAAATTAATATCGCGAAACATATAAGAAATAGATTGGTACATAATGGTATATATTTTTTGAATCATATATTAACTTTAAGATTAACATTATAACTTTCAATTAATTTCTGAAATGATAATTATCTACCTATCGTAATATCAAATTTACTAAAAAATCAATCAAAAATACTTGACAAAAAATAAAAATTATTTATAATAGTAATAGTAACTATTAAGATACTAGTACAATTAATAGCTATTGCATTAGGTGCTTTAATTGCCTTCGGAGGAAGTTTAAATGCTCCCATATCTGCTATGGAATGTACTGAATCAGAAGCAAGAAAAAAATTAAATGAATATTTTGACGAAGTCGATAAACAATATGAATATTTGTCACAAAGTGGTGTAGAATATATATTGTCCGACATTCCTATGTATTATAAAAAAGCAGTTACTTTGAAAGATGATGAGCAACGGAAACTAGAATTAACGATTTTGAAACTTACTAAATGGGCCGTTCAAAATGTAAAAATTGGATGGAGGGACTCTAGCAGTTTAACATCAGGAGGTGGTTTTGTATTTCAATACCTAGGGGAAGTATTAGATTCTGCTTGTCCTCATTTTAAGGGAAAATCGAAAGTTGATAAAATTGTTAACAACCACCGAGAACATTTAAACAAAAGAAGAAGCGAGTTAGCAAAAAGTGAGTTGCATACAAAAAACGTTTTTCCGGAAGATCACATTCAAACAGAAGTCGAAATTTTAAACTCTTTGATAAATGAATTGGAATAATCTTGAATATTAATAATTGAAAATCAGATGTATGATTATCATGCATCTGATTTTAGTTGTATTATTTTTGTAATATTTTATATCTTTATTTTTCTTATTCATTTATATATTTTATGATAATAGTATATTATTATTTTTATCTTGCTCAATTATTTTAGTGCACATTCTAGCAGCCGCTTTTTTCTTATATTTTTTATTTTTTCTTTTTTTTAATTTCTTCGTTTTCTTCAAAGCACGATTTTTACAGCAGCATTTAGATCCCATGATATTAGATTCAACAGAATTTGAATTTTGAGTAAAAATTAGGCATAAAATTATGGATAATAGTTTTTTCATTAGTCCTCCTATAAAATAAATACAAAACCTCTGGCATTACCGGATAGAAACATCTATATTCGCAACGCCAAAAATATTAATATCATTATAACATAAACAAATAAAAAAATCAAATTCTATTAATTTTATTCTCTAACTTTTTAAAATCTTGTTGAACATCAATCTTCTTGCTCATGTTGCGCAAAACTGCTGCAGGATGCAAAGTAGCCATCATCAAGACACCATTTCTTTCAATAAATTTTCCATGATCTCTGGTAATTTTTATATTAGAATCCACAATTTTCATCGCAGCAATTCGACCTAAAGCAACAATTATCTTTGGCCTAATTATATAAACTTGATTTCGCAGCCAATCGATACAACAATCTTGTTCATCAGGGGTAGGATCTCTGTTTTCAGGAGGTCTACACTTCACAATGTTTGCTATATAAATTTTTTCTCTATTTAATCCTATCTCATTAAGAAAAACATCAAGCAATTTGCCAGATCGTCCTACAAAAGGCTTCCCCTGCAAGTCTTCATTTTCTCCAGGGCCTTCTCCTATGAACATAATTTTAGAGTTAATATCACCATATCCAAAAACAACATTAGTTCTACTTTTACATAACCCACATTTTTTGCAATTTTTGCAAACTTTTTCTAATTCATCCCAACTTTTTATAAAAATAATTTCCTCCTAAATAATCAAAAAAGTTTTAATTGATTCGAAAAATCATAATCTTTTCTTTGGATTATACCATTTTTTAAAAAAAATACAGTAGTTAATTTTTTAGAAGAAATAGCAAAATCTATAGTCATTTTCGTTCCTCTGGATACTCCATCCCAAAAAGCTATCAAAGAATCACATAAATCTACTATTTTTCTATTTCTTATCGCGGGAGCTCTTATTCCATATAACTCATAATCAGGCCTAATTATTTCCAAGGGAATTTTATTTTCCCTCGCAAATTGTTCTGCACATTTGTCTATTCCTCTAGCTCCTCCCGTTATTATTTTTGATATTTTGTCAATTGTTATATATTCTTTTAGATTTAAATTCAAATTTCGAGATCCTATAATTGAAAGTATCATTTGTCTCCTTAATTTTTTTATTCAATGTAAAGAAAAATAATACATAAAAATATAGTAATTAAAATAAACAAAAATGGTCTATATAAATGTGTAAATATATTTAATTTTTTTAAAAAATTAAACAATAAATACCACCCCAGATTTTAAATATCCGAGGTGAATTATTAAATCAATTGAATTTTTTAATTCAGGCAATAGAACTATAACATATTTTTAAGTTGATCGTGATGATTATTCGCTGATTGGTAAGCTTCGACATATTTATCCCAATTTTTTTCAATATTCGTCCAATCTTCTCGGTCGACATCAAGTGATTTCACGGTGTCCATCTCATTTGAATACCTTTGTTCCAGTTCTGTATATTTATCCAACTGAGAAACTGCAGCTTGAATGTTCTCGTCTTTTAATCCATTTAGAGTAGCTTCATCTTTTTGTTGCATGTACCATTTCTCGTGACTTATTCTTTCTTGTTCTTCTTTTTTTTCTTGAGTAAGTTTAATTACTTTTCCTTCCAACTTTTCTAATTCTTTTTTAAACTCGTCATCATTCTTCTGGCTTTCGAATTTTTTTGACAATTTAACGACCGCGTCCCAGGCCAATTTCCGGTTAATTGTTACAGCACCGTTTGCGGCGTCTCGTTTTACTCTGTCACCACTAGAACGACAAGTCGGACATGTATTTCCACCCGCTGAGGCCCACTTTACGATACAACCTCTACACATTTTGTTGCCGCAACAAGGAAGTTGTAATAATTCTCCTGAATTGTCATAACAGATAGAACAAACTTCTTCGTCGGGATTTTTATTTTCAACTCTAACTTCTGGAAATCCGTCTTTGGCAATTCTGAATCCTGGGGCATGTATCTTTTCGTACATTTCTTCCATTGCATCATTTATATTTTGCCTGTCTTCTTCCGTCAACTCGTATTCTTTTATGAATTTTTCGTTTAACATCAAATCCACTGCACCTGGCGCTTCGACAGATACTTCCCTGTATGTTTCATTTTCAGTTATACAGTCATAGCACAGTGGAATCCTTTTTGCTTTGGAAACAAATAGAACGTTACCACCACATTTATCGCATTTAACTTGCGGGAACCCGTCCTCAGCAACCAGGTATCCGGGTACTCCAGGCTGTTCCTTGTCCTTTTTTCTGAATGCTTGATTCATAATTATTCTGTCTGCCCCTGTCAATCTGTATTTTTTTATGAATTCGTCGCTCAGCTCCCACGCAATTTTTCCAGCCTCGGCTGCTTTCATGTTCTTGCGATATTTTATTGACAGACACGGGCGACACAATGAGTCTCCTGTTGTGAAATTAAACATAGGATTGTCAGTACCACATTCTTTGCATTTACCGTTTCTTACTACAGCTTCTTCTACTGCAACTTCAGCACCATTCACCACGTTACCGAAACACATACCATTAAGACCTAAAATAGCACTTAAAATAGCCACTTTGACTAAAGATTTCTTATTGAACTTCATAGAGTCCTCCTTAAAATATAAATTTAATTTGAGATTTATGACCGGTCATAATTATATGATATCATATTAAAAAAATTTGTCAAGTGTTTTTGGTGAAAAAATGATTAATTTTCTTCAAGTTTTAGGGCAGAAAGAAATGCATCTTGAGGAATCTCTACTTTACCAAATTTACGCATACGTTTTTTTCCTTCTTTTTGTTTTTCAAGAAGTTTTCGTTTACGAGTTATATCTCCTCCATAACATTTAGCAGTAACATCTTTTCTATAAGGGCTAATAGTTTCACGAGCAATAACTTTATTTCCAACACATGCTTGAATAGCTACCGAAAATGATTGTCGAGGAATCTTATCTTTTAGTTTTTCTGCCATTCGTCTTCCTCTGCTATAAGCCTTACTTCTATGAATTATGACTGAAAATGCATCTACAAGATCTCCCGCTATAACCATATTTAATTTTACAAGATCAGATTCTTCGAATCCTTCAAATTCATAATCAAATGATGCATATCCTTTTGTTTTCGATTTCAAAGTATCAAAGAAATCATAAACTATTTCATTTAAAGGAAGCTTATAGTTTATATCCGCTCTTTCCGAATTAATATATTTTATTCCTACGAATTTTCCTCGTCTTTCTTGACAAAATTCCATTATACTTCCTATAAATGAAGAAGGAGTATATATATGAGCATTAGTTATAGGTTCTAATGTTCGTTTTATGTCTCCATCAGAAGGAAATTCAGCAGGATTATCTATTTTTAAAATTTCTCCTGTTGTTTTTTCTATTTCATAAATAACTCCAGGAGCAGTAACTATTAAATCAAGAGAATATTCTCGTTCCAATCGTTCACATATAATTTCCATATGCAAGAGTCCTAAGAATCCACAACGAAATCCGAATCCTAATGCATTAGATGATTCAGGTTCAAATGTTAATGCAGCATCGTTTAATTGCAATTTTTCAAGAGCATCTTTCAGAAAGTTATATTTCGATCCATCAACAGGATAAAACCCACAGAAAACCATTGGATTAATAGATCTATATCCCGGAAGAGCTATTTTAGATGGATTATTAGCACTCGTTATTGTATCTCCAACTTTTGTATCTGATATAGTCTTTATAGCTGCAGATATATATCCTACTTCTCCAGCCTGAAGTTGTTCCTTAGGATTCCATCCTATAGCAGAGAGATTCCCACATTCTGTCACTACAAATTCCGCTCCTGTAGCCATGAATCTGATTTTATCTCCTACATTTAATGTTCCATTGACAACTTTTATATAAACTACTACTCCTTTATAAGAATCGTATACTGAATCAAAAACAAGACATTGCAAAGGAGCATTAGGATCTCCTTTAGGAGGAGGAACATTTTTAACAATAGATTCCAAAACATCTTGAACGTTTAATCCTGTCTTAGCAGAAATTCTAGGACAATTGTCAGCGGGAATTCCTATTATTTCTTCAATTTCATTTGCAGTTTTATCAGGATCAGCACTAGGGAGATCCATTTTATTTATAACGGGAATAATTTCTAATCCTCCATCTATGGCGAGATAAGTATTAGCTAAAGTCTGAGCTTCTACCCCCTGAGTAGCGTCCACAACTAATATGGCTCCCTCACATGCAGCTAACGATCTTGAAACTTCATAATTAAAATCTACATGCCCTGGAGTATCTATCAAATTGAAAGTATATCTTTGGCCATCTTTGGAATCGTAAAAAAGAGTTACAGCACGAGATTTAATAGTGATTCCTCGTTCTTTTTCAAGATCCATATTATCTAGAATTTGATCAGACATTTCTCGTTTATCCACAGAATGAGTAAGTTCTAGAATCCTATCAGCTAATGTAGATTTACCGTGATCTATATGAGCTATAATACAAAAATTCCTAATATTATTCATAATTTTCCTCCTTATTGTTGGAAAAAAGACTGTATTTTAGGATAATCAGGACTATCAAATACAATATCTACAGGACCATCTTCAACTATCTCTCCGTTTTCCATAAAAATTAATCTCGTAGCTAAATTTTTAGCAAAATGCATATCATGGGTTACTGCCACCATAGTAATATTTTCTGATAACGATTTAAAAAACGATGTTACTTCAGAAACTGTTTGAGGATCCAAAGCAGATGTTGGTTCATCTACTAAAAGAACTTCAGGATTCATAGCTAAGGCACGAGCAATGGCTACTCGCTGTTTTTCTCCACCTGATAGTCTAGAAGGAAACACTCCTGCTTTATTATCTAATTTGACTTTTTTTAATAATTCCATAGCTTTCGAACTTGCTTCTCTTTTAGAACATAACTTAAGCTTAACAGGAGCAAAAGTGACATTACGTTTTACAGTCATATGAGAAAACAAATTAAAATGCTGAAATATCATTCCTATTTTTTGACGCAATTTTTCAGGATGAAAATCCAAAATTGACTTATCTTTAAATAAAATATCTCCTGATGAAAACGATTCCAAAAGATTAATACATCTTAAGAATGTACTTTTTCCCGCTCCTGAAGGACCAATTATGACAACTTTTTCTCCGCTTTCAATATTTACATCTATACCATTTAATAATCTTTTTATCCCTTTTTCATCTTCTATTTTTTTAAATAAATTTTTAACTTTTATCACTTTTTCTCAACCTCTTTTCAAAGAAAGACATAAGCATTCCTACTAAGTGGACAATAGAAAAGTATATCAATGCTGTTGTCATCAAAGGAACAAATGGAGACAATGTCTGACTTCTTATTATATCTCCGCATCTAGTTAATTCGTTTACTCCTATGAATCCTGCAACTGAAGTCTCTTTAATTAGTTGCATAAATTCATTGCATAGGGTAGCCAAAGAGTTCTTTAATGCCTGAGGAGCAATAATACTCACCATTATCTGTTTATCATTTAATCCTAGAGCTTTTCCCGCTTCTATTTGACCCTTATCAACAGAAAGAATTCCTGATCGAATTATTTCAGATACATATGCTCCTGAGTTAATTCCAAATGCAACTATAGCACATAGAATTTTGTTTACTCCAAATGGAGAAAGAACTAAATAATATATTATAAATAATTGGCAAACAACAGGAGTTCCTCGAATGACACTTATATAAGTTTTTGATATATACTTTAAAATTGTCATAATTAAATTCTTACTAGGAGATATAGCAGTAACAGCAGTCAGATATCCTAAGATGACTCCTATGATCAACGAGAATGAAGTAATCTTCAAAGTCACTAAGAGGCCATTAATTATTTGCATCCATCTGTTTTCATCAATCAGGTTTCTCTTTACTTGATTAGCAATTCCATTGTCATAACTTTCTTGTCCGGAAGTATATTCTTCTATTCTACTTTCAACAAAGTTAGAGGATCTTAAATCTTCTAAAATTTCATTAACTGCCTGAATAAGAGAAGCGTTTCCTTTAGGAAATGCAATGCAATATTCTTCGCTAAATAATGGGTCATCTAAAAGTTTAATTTTATCTCCGAATTGAGATGCGAATCGTTTCGCGGGAAGTTCATCCATAACGACAGCATCTAATTCTCCTTTTTTATTTTGCAAATCCTGAATAGCATCATTAGGAGTAGAATACGTTACTACTTTATATTTATCAGAACAATAAGAATGTCCAGTGGTACCTAATTGAACTCCTATTTTCATACTTGATTTTAACTCTTCAGGAGATTTTATTTTGGCATTTTTTCTAACAATAACTCTCTGATTAGAGCGAAAATATGGATCAGAAAAATCTACTGATTGTTTTTTTTCTTCTGTAGCACTCATTGCAGCAATAGCGCAATCACATTTTTTATTTCCAATTTCAAAGATAAGAGCATCAAATGATACATCATGAATTTCAAGTTTTAATTTCAATCTATCTGCAATCTCTTTAACAACATCTATATCAGCTCCAACTATTTCATCTCCTTTTTTAAATTCGAAAGGTTCATAAGGAGTATTAGTACACACTGTAAAAGTCCCATCTTTTATCAAATTAAAAGATTTCGATCCATAACAACATACCATTCCAAGTATGTAAAATAGAAAAATAAACAATATTGATTTTTTAAATAAATTACTAATTTCCAAAAATAACACTCCTCTCAGCCCTGTCAGTATACACGATTCTACTATGATTGACAACTTATTCAAATTTTGAGATTATGTGCTCATGATAGACATAAGTGTGATATTACCTGTTTATAATAGAGAAAATTTTTTGGAAAAGTCTCTTGATTCTCTGGAAAAACAATCTTTTAAAAATTTTGAGCTTTTAATAGTAGACGATGGATCATCTGATTCATCATGTGTTATTGTGGAAAAATTTTGTAAGAGAAACTCAAATTGGAAACTTTTTAAGTTAGATCATAAAGGAGTATCTAATGCTAGAATTCACGGTATTAATCATTCTGTAGGAAAATATTTATCATTTGTTGATAGTGACGATTATGTTGAACCTAATTTTTTAGAAGTTTTATTTAATAACATAGGAAATTCACAAATCTCTGTATGCAATTATAGAACTCAGTATGGAAATTCAAAAATTAAAATAGTAAGTATATGGTTTCATAGATCTGGTACATTTTCTAGAAATCAAATGATGAAGAGCTTGATTATGGATCTTTCTATGAAATCGTTTCTGTGGAATAAATTGTTCGATAGAAATTTATTTAAAGATATATTCATTCCTGAAATGTGTTTCGAAGATAAAATTATGTGTTTGCAACTATTTTCAAAAATAGAAAAATGTAATATAACAAATAAAGTATTATATAATTATCACAAAAATACTAGTAGTTTAACTTGGAAAATGAATGAAAAAACTCTGGATGACTATATTAAATTTTCTGAATTTCTTAAAGATTTTCTTATGTCCACAAATGAATATAAAAATTTCCACATAAGTCACAAAATATTTTCATTTCATGTTTTTATTATAATTTTCAAAGTTTTATTCTATAAATATGTAATTAAAAATAAAGATATAATGTGTTTTTTTGAAAAATTAATATATAATTACAAAAGAATTATTAAATCTATTAAATTGAAAAACATTGCTAAAAATAAATAAATCATATTAAATTTAATATCAAAAAATTATGTTACTATTCAAAAAAAATCATAGAACTAAAGTTTCTAGGAAGCAAATTCAATTCATGGGCAGGTTCAGCTATTTCTTTAGTTCTTATGATTTTTATTTTTCTTGTTATAGACAATGTTATAGGGCTTGTTAAAACGTCAGCGTCCTTTCCAACCACTATCGAAAAAGTTTTTGATATGGCTCGTTTCGGGGTCCTTGTCTCTAAATGCCCGTCCAGCTGTTTTTTTAGCCCATTTTGCGAACCTTTTTGCGAACCTTTTATACCAAGGTAGTTTTTTTCCTATAGAGTTATGATTTGTTTTGTTTAGTTCATCTAGTTCTTTCATATATTCATACGTATAACTTTCGTATTCGGCTCGTTTTCCTTCAGTCGAGAGGTCTATTTTAAGTAATTTGTTCACATCTGCATCAAACACTGAGAATTCGGCCATTATTTTTCCGCTTTCTACGTGATCAAACATAGCACTTGCCTTGGATTTTAGATTAAACAAATGATTTTTCATTTCATTTTCCGTCTTCATCAATTCTATTTCCAGACAATTATAACATGCAAAAATATAACTTATGTATCCATTCTTCGCAAATTCTAAATAATCTTTCGAATCATTCCTCAAACTGCTCTTGAAAATAGACTCGTACCTTTCGATGCCCTTATAGAGCCACAGTATCGCAAAGCAGACCGTGTAGGGATTGTTCCAATAATACACATTTTCCGTTTTTTTTATAAAATATCTTAAACAATCATTTAATTTTTTGAATTTATCAAATTTTTTTTGTGTAAAATCAATATACGCCATATAAATCACATCCTTTTTTCGATCCATTTTCATTATATCATACAAAAAAAAAAAACAAGTCTTTATTTTTTATTAATTTCGACGAATTTAATGATGTTTGATATGACGTAAATGGAAGTGATAAGTATGAAGAATGGTAAAGAAAGATAAATGTTCTAAGATTTCAGGAGAAAACGCTAATGATACATATGTAAATGTTTAAGGCATGGCATTGCTAAAAATGAATAATAGTAAATTTGTGAAAAACTATTTTCGTTGTTAGCAATTGGAGTAAAGAGTTAGACATAACTTATCCGGCGTTGCCGGAGAAGTTATCTGTATATATTTTGTAATGCCATCTCTTCGGTAGTAGAGATTATCCATCTAAGTTTTAAAATAATTTCTTATCTAGTTAATCCTAAGCTAACAGTAAGAGCAACATCTACTTGATCAATTAAGTGAGGACCTATGGACCCCAACTTAAATTTTAATCTTTGCTTATCTAATGTTCTGATTTGCTCTAAAAGAACTACAGAATCTTTTTTCAATCCTCTGCATTCAGTAGATTTAATAGTAATATGAGTAGGCAGATCATTTTTCCTATGACTTGTTATTGCAGCAGCTATAACAGTAGGACTAAATTTATTTCCTATGTTGTTTTGAACTATTAAAACTGGTCTTCTTCCACTTTGTTCTGATCCTACTGAAGGGCTTAAATCTGCAAAAAATATATCTCCTTTTTTTACTTCATTTCGTGACATTGTACTCTCTCCTTATGTATGATATTTATATTATCTTCAAAAAACGCGAGGTTTAATCATGATTTTTAAAATTCGTGACCATTTTGATCTGGATAAAACTCTTGATTGTGGTCAATGCTTTAGATGGGTTAAAAAATCTAATTATTGGTCTGGAGTAGTTAATGGATATCTATCTAATGTTTATTTTGAAAACCAACATCTTAAAATTGAATCTGACCTAAACAGTTTGACATTTTGGAAAAATTACTTTGATTTGGATTTCGATTATTCTAAACCGATAAAACAATTCTTGAACTATGGATATCCTTTATCTACTGCCACTCGAGAAAACTCAGGGATTCACATTCTTAATCAGGATCCTTGGGAGGTTCTCTGCTCGTTTATCATTTCTCAGAATAATAACATTCCTAGGATTAAATCCATTATTGAAAGACTATGTAGATGCTACGGAACTTGCCATGATAAATATTATTCATTTCCGAGTCCTAAAATCATATCATCTCTCAATATATCTGAATTATCTGCAATTAAAGCAGGATTCCGAGCAAAATACATACTTGATGCAGCAAAGTGTGTTTCCGATCTGAAAGTTGATCTCGATTCTATCTACTCAATGAAATCATGTGATTCTTTAAGATATCTTCAATCTATCAATGGAGTAGGTCCTAAAGTATCGTCATGCGTTCTTCTTTATGGATTTCATAGAACTGACTGTTTTCCAATAGACACATGGATCAAAAAAGTCTTGCATAAATTTCCAGATTTTAACTTTGATCTTCTGCCTCATAAAGGACTAGCTCAGATCTATCTTTTCAGTTGGATAAGATCTCATCCAGAATACCTGGAATAATCACTTTCTGGCGCTACTTTTTAGATGAAATGTACATTATTCTGCCGAACATGGCATTATTATAGTGCATTTGGATGTAAAAATAAAGTCTTCTGAGACAATAATTGTCAAAATTTCCAAAATTGTCAAAACTAATATATCTATATTTCTAATTTGATCTATGTTTACAATAGAACGAATCCTATTGCAAACATATGATAACATCCTTTATTTTAGGATCCCTAGCAGGTTCCACAACTTCCGCAATTTCCACCGCATCCGCAGTTTCCATTGTTGTTGCAGCATCCACATAAGCACATAATTAATAAAATGCACATTATATTAGAACATGAATTACCGCAAAATAAGCCGTTGCACATAAGTCCTCCTAAAATTTTTTCCGGATTTTCACCGTTACTATATACTATGAATTCTATATGATTTTGTGATTATTTTAAATTATTATAATCGAACAATATGTAACTTATTTTGCGTGGAAGCTTCATCCTCCCATTTTATATTATACACTATTATTTATATTTCTGCAAGAAAAATAATGATTTGGCATTGCAAGAACAGAATAGATAAGATAGAATAAAAAAGTGGTAAAAGAAAAGAAATTCCCAAAATGTGGAAAAAAAGAAAAAATAAAGAATAGATTTATGAAAGGAAAACAACGATATAAGTGTAAGTGTTGCGGATGCAATTACATTGGTAGTAAGAATGGTTATCCTAATCATATTAAACTAAAAGCCATTAAGTATTATTTGGAGGGAAATGGATTTAGAAGAATCGAACAATTGATGGGAGTCAGCCATGTTTCTGTTATTAATTGGGTTAAAAAGTTTACTTCTAAATTTAATAATGTTCCTAAGCATCGTGAGAAAGTATGATTATCAATTCTACCTTTTTGTTTTTTTATCGTGACTTCTTTTCATCTATTCACTTTTTGCAATGCCAAGACTTGGGTTATGAGCCGTGTTCTATAATAGTTTATATTGAAATTTATAATAAAACATTATTGCGAAGAAAGAAAAATTCCCTCCGGCGTTGCCGGAGATGTTTTATCGCATTACAATTTATAATTTCAAAATTCCAAGATTTCTTTTCGTGTTTTTTAACTATTTTAGGGTACAACCTATTTTTATTGACAAATCAAACATATATGTTATCATCATCATTTATAACTTTGTTTATTGTACATTGAAAATATTAGTCATCAGGAGAAAAAATATTGATATGGTCAACAAAATTAAGACAGAAAACATCGCTAAATTTATTCGTATAGCGACAGTGCCTCCATTTATGGTAGCATATCTTCTCATTGCCTTAAATTCTATAACAAATTTTTTTGAAAAGAAGTTGGACATTATTGTTTCTTGGGTAGGGTTAGTTATACTTCCATTACTTGCATACTTGATTCACAGGATTGTGCCTGCTCTTTATTCTAAGGGGAGAGAATGTCAAAGAAATTTAGCTTTTGTGTTCAGTTTAATTGGATATTTATTATGTTTTATATATGGGATTGTTCGAAGAAAGAGCAAAACACAAATGTTTTTGTTCACCTATTTTTTTGCAGTATTATTTCTTACAATAATTAACAAGTTGATTAGTGTTCGTGCAAGTGGACATGCATTAAGTTCAATTTCACCAGCTATATTTTCATTTATTTATGTTAACTTCATGTTTGGACTTATTTTCTTAATATTATTTTTTATAAGTGTTTGGGCATCATTATATATCAAACGTCACAAAGTAGGAGATATAGTTTCAGGAGTAATTTGTTTTTTCTTATCTTTAATAATGTCTTTTTGGACCCAAATATAATTTAATAGATGTTCGAAAACATAATAAATAGGAGAATATTTGATTGGACCGTTTTATTTCATAGTAAAGTTGGATAACTATTATGTTTTTCATTAATCTTTATTTGATTTTGCAATATTGCCAAGTGGAACGTATATTTACTGTTTTTCCGTAAACAATTAGTCCAAGGAGGGTTTATGGAAAGATTTAATGTTAAAAAGAGGAGCTTTTATATTTCTCTTGGAGTATGTGCTCTAGCGATAAGTGCGGCAGGATGGTCAACGTATAAAAGCATAAAAGATTTTTCTAGTTCTTCTCACAGTTCCGAGACTCCTAACAATATTGTTAGAAAAAAGAAAAGATCAGCGGAGGAGATTCCTAAAATGAATTTTAAAAATTCTCTAGAAAAACCAGTTTATAATTTGAATGAAGAAAATTTAAAGGAGGTTTCTGCAAGTGGGCCGGAGTTTATTATTCCTATGGAGTATTCTGAATTAAAACAATTTGATGATGATCTTTCTTACTCTGAAAAATTTCAAGATTGGAGAACTAGTGATGGAATAGATTTTAAAGGAAAAGCACAATCTGACGTATCTTCTGCATCAAATGGAAAAGTTGAGGAAATTTTTGATGATCCTTCTTATGGTTCCACCGTTAAAATTAAATCTTTGTCAGATGGAAAAGAAACCATGGTTTACTATTCTGAATTGGATCCCGAAAGCATATCAGTTTCAAAAGGAGACAAAATTATTCAAGGACAGAAAATTGCAAAAGTTAAAGACAATACACTACACTTCGCAATTCAAAATGGAAATGAATTTATTGATCCCTCTCCTGTTTTGGGAATATCTAAGTAATAAAACTGCAAAAATGAACAAACACCTTATCTCCGGTAATTCCGGAGATAATATTTATCTGTATTTTGCAATATCCTACTTATATTACTTTCTTTTTCCTTTCTTTTTTGATATAATTAAATATAGAAGGAGGTGAGTAATAGATAGTTATAATTATACATTTTAAGTACTAGTCAGACCATTTCATATTAAAAATTTGTAAAGGAGATGGTAGATCATGGAAAAAACAAATATACGTAAAAAAATTGTTGCAATATTATTAGCAATTAGCGGAATTTCTGGTATAAATGATGGTAATTTACTTGCGGTAAAAACAATGAAACAGTATGAAAGGTCGGGCCAACCGCTGTCTGAAACTGTGCCCCACGCTAAAGAATTAGACTTCTACGGCCTAACCCCAAATAGTTTAAAAACACCAAAACAATTGCAAGAATTTCTCGTTAAAAATAAATTTGATATTTTCTATGTTTATGAAAAAGGAAAAGTCGCTCAAGAAAAAGTATACAACATTGCAAAAAAGACAAAAAACGAAATTTATAATCGTATAGACCTCACTAAAACTGCAGAACGAAATTGGCACAATATAGGAAGACACGTACTAAATAGCGCCGGCTACAAAAAAAACAAAAAAAATTTCCTAAAAGAAGAATTACAATATATTGAACGTGGAGACATAAACTGTACTGGATGGGCCACAACTCTTCATTGGTTCCTCAACCAAAACAAAATACCTGCAAGAATACTATACACGGAAAATCACTGGCAGGTATGTGTTCCGTTGACAAACAATGAGCACGATGAAATACGTTTGTACACAATAAATGTCATTGAAGGATGGCCCCAGCCAAGCGTAGATTACGTCGATTTCACAATAGATCCGCTTGCTGCCTCATACAACGACGATGAATGGGTTACTCTAGGAGTCGGAGCGGACTACCACACAGAATTGCAATCTAAAAAAGGTGCATACAAAAATACATCACCAATTCAGTTATATCTGGATCATATAGACCGGGAAATCGGCAAAACGCGAAATGCTTGGCTCAAAGGGTTGCAAACGGAATTTCAGAACCTTGAAGAAGACAAAAAAATAAAAACGAATTCCAAAAGTCGAACCTACGCTTTGCGCTACCTTCCACACCAGTGGGATCCACATAGAAAGGAACACACTATAAAAATACCACTAAACGTGGAAAAATTAGGAAAACCTATATCAGACAACCACCGCGATCGAAAGGAATTAACTTACTCCTCATTATCTAACCCGGGAAAAAAAATAAGGTGGATTGAAGGGGAAGTAAAGTTCACTGACTCTGAGTGGAAAAATTACAAAAACGGAGCTATCAGAGTCTATCCCTCTGGCTACTATAATAACTATGATGAATATCCCTACTATGAAGGCTATGATAAACTATTCGCGACAATCTATTCCTCCAATGATGATACCTTCAGAGAAATTCCGATAAATGTTGAACCTGAGGACAATGTCGAGGGATTCTGGACTGGCGATAAATTAATAACGATACCCACACCAAGATCAGAAATAAAATTAAGCTCAGACTTCGACGACGACGAATCCGAGAAAAAAGTGAGACGCAGAAAAAAGCCGCGGTATTAACAGTGAATAGATAAAAAGGATCAGGTTATAAACTAAGATGGTTTAAGAGCACAAAAAACAATTTTGAAGAACTACAACTCTCTCTTTTTTGAGAGAGTTTTCTACATATTATACTAAAAATTTAATTATTTACATGTTTATTCATTTTATTTTTGTTTATTTATCTAAAAAACAAAAAAACAAGTAGAAAATACTGATAAAAGCTGTTATACTTGACGATAATAACCGATGAGATGTTGGATAAATTAATGGCTATATATATATTTATGACGATCATCAGTAATTTTTTTAAGGAGATATAATCTATGTTAAATCGTAATTTTTGTAAAAAATTATTTTTATTAACTGCTTTGGGCATAAGTGTTGGAACGTTGAATAATGTTTCTGTGTTTGCTGGTGAACATCCATTTCCTGATGATGTAATATATCGACCTTTTACCGATGGTGTAATAAAAGCCAATGATAAAGGTCAGCTCTTTTTTGTAAAAACCAAAAATAAAGGCCAATCCTCTTTTGATGGTTCAAAAAAAGAAGATCAACCCTTTCCTGATATTTTAAAAAAAGTCAATAATAAATTAGACACAAATATGAACTACTTTTTTGGTTTGGCCAATGATAAAACAGAAGATTTATTAAAAAGAAATAAAGAAGAAATTTGCATATTAGTTACAAATGGGGCAAGACTATGTCCTAAATGTAGAAAATTTACTCGTAGTGATTTAATTAGTGCAGATTGTTCTTTACGTGCTGCGTTGGATTCACTTTCTAACGCTTTTTTTCCCGAATATAAAGTAATGGAAATAAAAGATGCAAAGGTTTTTGTTGTGCCAAGTTTTGAATGTGAGCATTGCAAAACCAAATTGTCTTCTATGCCAAACTTATCTTTTTTAATTAAAGATTCAATTAAAGATTTAATTAATAATTTTGAAGAAAACTTATTTCTTTATAATGATACGAAAGAAATATATGAAATTTTTGAAAAATCAAATAAATCAATAAAAAATGGAAAACAAAATAAAGTGCTTTTTCTTAATTCTGATGAAATAAAAAAATTTGATAATTTTATTAATGATCCAAAAACTGAATTGAAAATTTTAACTTTTGACGAATTAGAGAAGGCTGTTAAAGTAAAGAACAGTTAGATAAAGCTCATCATTACGGTGGGCTTTTATATCAATAAATTATAGAATTTATATTTATCCAATATATATTTGTATATTATTTTTTTAGTTACATATTTTAATATTAGTGAGTAGATATAAGTTTTCCCATATGATTTTCAATAGATTAACAATATAAAATCGTGTATCATCTATGTATTGTTTTAATATGGAGAACAAATGAAAATTCTATCTTTGGATACATCAAACAGATCTACCTCAGTTTCTATTTTAGAGGATAAGAAATCTATTGGAAAAATATTCCTTAACTGTGGATTGATACATAGTAAAGTTGTTCCTGATATAGTTAAAGATCTTTTAGATATTTCTTCGTTTGATATAAAGGATATAGATCTTTTGGCAGTATGTACTGGCCCTGGATCATTTACTGGAATCAGAATAGGATTAGCATTTATGAAGGGAATCTCGTTATCTATCAAAAAACCATGCATAGGAGTATCATCTCTTGAATCATTGGCTTATTCGGTTCCTATCGATGATGAAATTATATATTCATGCATCCACGCAAATAATGATGAAATATATTTCAATTCATATGAGATGATAAATTCAAATTTAACCGAAAGAGACGAAGATAAATTCATAAAATTTTCAGATCTTACAGATCTTGTAAAAAAAGAGAAAAAAAACATCATTTTTGTTGGAAATGCTTCTAAAACGTGCTATAATCTGTCTAGCGAATATCTATCTTGTGATTTGAAATTTTACGAAAAGGAGGTAGATTCTGATTTTGTAGGACAAGCTGCATTTGACCATTTTTATTCTAATGATTATTCGTTATCAGCTAATTATTTAAAAAAAACGAGAGCGGAGAATTTAAAAAATGTTTAATAAAGTGGTTTTTTTGGGATCAGATCATGGAGGATATGATCTTAAGGGAAAAATTAAATTTCATCTTGATGAAATTGGTATTAAATTCTTTGATATGGGATCTTTTAATGATGAGAGATCTAATTATGTGGATTATGCGAAATTGGTAGCAGAAGAAGTGACTAAAAATAATTCTTATGGAGTTTTATGTTGTAGTTCTGGAATAGGAGTGTCTATTGTTGCTAATAAGATTCCAGGAGTTCGTGCTGCCTTATGTACTAGTGACTTTCATGCTGAATTCTCTAGAAGACACAATAATGCGAACATTATATGCTTCGGCCAAAAAGTTACTGAATCCGAAGATGCAGTTAGAATGCTTGATATATTTTTAAACACTGATTTCGACGGTGGAAGACATGAAAAAAGAGTTAACGATATTATAAAAATTGAAAAAATGATAAAGGAGAATATATAATGAGTGGAAATTTTGTGTTGTTAAATAATGCTATTGTACAATCGAAGGTATCTATTTTTAGAGATAAAAATTGTTCTTGTGAAACTTTTAGAAAGATTGCGAAAGACCTTTCTATTTTTTTGTGCTATGAAGCATGTAAAGATTTTAAATTGAAATCATATCCCGTTGAAACTCCTTTAGAAGAAACATCAGGATGGAAATTTGAATCGGAAATTTCTGTTGTCGCTGTTCTTAGAGCAGGGTTAGGAATGGTACCTGGAGTATTAGAATGCATTCCTGAAGCTCATGTCGGAACTATTGGAATGTATAGAAATGAAGAAACTCTTGCCCCTGTAGAATATTATCGTAAACATCATAAAAATATATCAGAACATAACGTTTTGTTGGTTGATCCTATGCTTGCGACAGGAGGATCTGCATGTGATTCTGTTAAAATTTTAAAAGAAGCAGGAGCAAAAAATATTTCATTTTTGTGCTTGATATCTGCTCCTGATGGAGTTAAAAGATTGCAAAATGAACATCCAGATGTTTCTATTTATACAGCAAGCTTAGATGATCATTTAAATGATAGAGGATATATTGTTCCTGGATTAGGAGATGCTGGGGATCGTATATTTGGGACTCTATAAGGAAACGTTATGAGTGATAGTGAAGTAAAAATTGAAATAAAAACAGATAAAAAAATATCAACAAAAAGTCAAGTTTTATATTCATTGGGAGTAGGAGTTATAGCAACATTATTAATGACTGCAGACGGATTAATTGCTCCGTTTTTCGTTAAGGGAGCTTCTTTTGCATGGATAGCATTTATAAATTGGACTATGTTTATAGCTTCTCCTAAAGTAGACAGACTCAAAGCTATAGTGGGATATGCAGATGGATATTTAATAGCGAATTTTATGATCTGGTTCGGATCTACCTTTGATATGTATACAAAGTTTCATGTTGCTGCTATTTCTATTGGAACTCTCATTATAACATTCATAGTTAACGTTCTTATAGCACAATTTGGAGCACATTCAGAAAGGAAAATATTTAATTCTGTTCCTGCAACATTTTTAGGAATGTCTTTGGCATTTTCAGGTCTTGGAAAAGGTATAAGTGCTGCAAGTTTTGAATCATTTGCTATAATAACAATTTATGGAATAATAGGTTTATTATGCTGTTTTGGATGCGATTTTCTGTCAAAAAAAATCTTGAAAAATAAATAGAAAAGAGATAAGATTTGAACAATTTGTATTTAAATATAAGAAAATTTAAAAAACAATTTATTTTCGTATTTGATTTAATAGTCTGGAACTTGTCGTTTTATTTGACTTTTGGAATAAATAAAAACTGTTTTTCTATTTCAGGATTCGAAGGATTATTTTTCAAATGTTTAATTTTGTTGAATGTATGTTTTACGACTGTATTTTTGTTATTTAAGTTATATAACAAAATATGGAGATATGCAGACGTTGAAGATTTTCTTTATGTTGGGTTTGCTACATTTTGTTCAAATTTCTTTTTTTGTATTTTCTCTATATTTCTAAACATTGATCTAGGATTAAGAACTTATATTATATTCTTATTAGTTTCTGAGTTTTCAGTTTTTTTATCCAGGATAGTATATAGGATAAATATAGTTCTAGATAAGAATTATAATTCTTCCCTTAATAGGAAAAGACTATTAATAGTAGGTGCTGGAGAAGCTACTGCTATGGTTTTGAAAGAAATTTCAAGAAAAAGCAATTGTGAATATATTCCTATTTGTATTGCTGACGATGATAGATCAAAAATAGGAAGAAATATTCTTGGAACTAAAGTGTATGGATCTACATATGAAATTCCTCAGATTTGTGAAAATGAAAATATAGAAATTATTTTATTTTCTATTATTAATATTTCTAATCAAGACAAAAGAAGAATTTTAGATATCTGTTCTAAAACTAATCTTGAAGTTCGAGTTATTCCTAAGATTTATGAAACTTTTATGTCTGATCCTTCTATCGTTCCCTCCATTAGGAATGTAGAAATAGAAGATCTTTTAGGAAGAGATCCTGTTGTTTTTGATGCTAAACTTTATGGCGATTACATAAAAAATAAAAATATCCTCGTTACCGGAGGAGGAGGTTCTATTGGTTCAGAACTTTGTAGACAAATTTATAAATTGCATCCTAATAAGCTAATCATTCTAGATATATGTGAAAATGGAGCATATGATATTCAACAAGAACTGAAAATGACATCGAATAATAAATCTGATTCTATAGTAGACGTTCAAATAGCTAGTGTCAGAGATGAAAATAAAATAGATTTCATTTTTAAAGAAAAAAAAATAGATGTTGTTTTTCATGCCGCAGCTCATAAACATGTTCCTCTAATGGAAAATAATCCCGAGGAAGCTATAAAGAATAATGTGTTTGGAACTTGGAATGTCGCTTATTCCGCTAAAAAATATAATGTAAAAAAATTTGTATTAATATCTACTGACAAAGCAGTTAATCCCACTAGTGTCATGGGAGCTACCAAACGAATATGTGAACTAATTATTCAATATTTTTCTGAATCAAAATCAAATACTGAATTTGTTGCTGTTAGATTCGGAAATGTCCTCGGATCAAACGGGTCAGTTATTCCTCTTTTTAAAGAACAAATTAAACGAGGAGGTCCTGTCACTGTTACTCATCCAGATATAATCAGATATTTTATGACTATTCCTGAGGCAGTTTCTCTCGTTATGACCGCGGGCAGCATGGCTCATGGAGGAGAAATCTTTGTCCTTGATATGGGAGATCCCGTTAAAATCAAGGATCTTGCTGAAAATTTAATTCGTTTATCAGGATTCATTCCTAACAAAGATATAAAAATCAAATTCGTTGGAATGCGTCCAGGAGAAAAACTCTACGAAGAACTTCTCATCTCTTCTAAAAAATCTCAGAAAACAGAAAATAATAAAATCTTCGTAGAGTATCCTTCTAAACTGGATAAGACCAAGTTTTTGAATGATTTAGAGAAGTTGAAGGAAATTAGCAAAAAACAAGATAAAATCATATCTAACAAAACTGTTTTCAATACAATTAATACATTGTAATTATTTATTTTTTCTTTTTTGCCCGTTCTGCGCGTGCTGCCTCTTTTATTTTGTCATCCGCCCATATTTTTATTTCTATAATAAGCTGATTTAAGATAATGCTTAAGGTTAACCATAATTTCGGAGGGGCAATTAGAAATGAACCTGATCCAACTTCAGGAAGTTGTTCAAGCAAATTTTCTCGTAAGCCGCTATCTTCGGGGCTATTATTAATAGCATTAATTAAGCTAGGGGCCTTAACAACGAATTCGAGAAAATAACTAGGTGCTTTGTCTTTTATTTTATCATTACATTTTTTTTTGAATGCCGCATCATAATCTTTTGGCAATTCATTCAATTGCTCATTGTACAATATATCAAAATAAATGTCAAGTGTTTTAGGAGAATTATCTAATTTTATCTAATAATTTTTACCATTAAACAATAATATATCATTAATTATTAAACATTTAGAAATAAATTTAAATAATATCAGATAAATATTATGTTATAAAATGTAAATAAATAAAAATTGCAATTTGAATAATATCTAATCTTTATCTCCTGATTTAAAGAAAACTGCAAAAAGGTATCCAAAGAATATAGCTGCAGAAATACCAGCAGCACTTGATGATAATCCTCCGGTTAATGCGCCAAATAATCCTTGAGATTTAACTAGCTCTTTTACTCCTTTAGCCATGGTATATCCAAATCCAGTTAGTGGAACAGTAGCTCCTGCTTTAGCAAATTTAGCAAATGGTTCATATAATCCTAATCCACTTAATGCTACTCCTAAAGATACATATAAGACTAATATTCTAGCAGGAGTCAATTTTGTTTTATCTATTAATATCTGCGCAACAACACATATTAATCCTCCTGTCCAAAATGAATTTACATAATCGATGAGTTGAAACATTTGTTCCTCTTTTTACTATATTTATGTCTAGTATTTCCAAATTCATTTTTTTTAGTCAGAAAGTTTATATTCTATGATTTAGATAATCTCACTCAAACTTAATATTCTCAATGGTATGGCCGTAGAAATATAATAATCTCGATTTTTTTATCCTAAAAATTAATTTTTTTGTTGTCACATGAATCAACATCAATATCGTGTTTTATGATAGTTTATATTGAAATTTATAGTAACAAATGGTATTGCAAAGGAAAGCAAGTCCCCTCCGGCGTTGCCGGAGAGGATTTATCTCTTACACTTTATACTTTTCAAAATTCCTTTTTGTGTTTTCAACTAATTTAGAACGCAACCCTATAAGTTTCAATATAAACTATTCTAGAATATAACCAACCTATTTTATCGGTATTACTAAAAATGTATGGCACAAAGAGTTAATACATTTTCTCTGGCGTCACCGGAAAAAATATCTATCTATATTTTGTAATGCTATTTTGTCATAATATTTGATATTTAATTATATATATTGTACAATAATACTAAAATTATAGAATAAATATTGATCTGTTACATATTTTCGCAAGATCAAAAAGCAGGTATATAATGACCATCAGAAGTGTAATATATAAGTATAGAGTTTTAGGAGTATGGATTGGTAAATATAAAGTCACTAATATTCAATATAGCTATTCCTTTGGCAGTTGGAGGAATTTCAAGTATACTAACTAGAAATTCAATGGAAATTTATGCATCATCGAATCAACCATCTTTTGCTCCCCCAGGATTCTTATTTCCCATAGTCTGGACAATTTTATATATTCTCATGGGAATATCTTCATATTTGATTTTAAGATCAAAATCAGATCTAAAATTCAAAGCTATGGCAACATATGCCCTTCAACTTTTTGTTAATTTCATATGGCCTTTGATATTTTTCAATGCAAGAATGTATCTCTTTGCATTTGTATGGTTAATAATATTATTAATATTAGTTTTAATTATGACAATTTTATTCCATAAAATAAATAAAATTGCCGCATATTTTCAGATTCCATATATTCTTTGGCTTATCTTTGCATCAATATTGAATTTTAATGTATATTTATTAAATTAAATTAATTTATTATTTGAAATAATAAATTTTATCTATATAAAAATAGAGTAATTATTTTTTTATAACTTAAAATTATAAGTCCATGTTTTGAAGTGATTTAAGAAATAAGATTAAATTTTTGTAAATTAAAAACAAACAATGTAATGTTAACAAAATAAACCCCTCCATAAACAATGGAGAGGTTATTTTTATATTATTCATTTACAAAACATTAGAAAATTTTTAATCTTTCACAATAATTTTCTGCAATTTGGTAGATTAAATTTTGGAGTTCTGCAGTCTGCATTATTCTGTTATACAGGTCTGTATGTGGTCCAGCATTTCTTGCATCAATTGCATAGGGTTCTGCCACCCAACGTGGGAGCATTTCATCTTTACTCGCATTTTTCAACAGTTTGTCATAACGTTGCCCCTTTAATATTGACCATTCTTCGGTTGCCTTGTCTTGCATAGAATGACGAACTTTTTCTTCAAGTGTATTAAATATATCTATGTTCGTACAAGAATCTATTAGTTGTGGTTTAGCAGCGAACTTGTCACGCATTTCATTTAGTTTTCTTGTAGCTTCATCTATCACTGCATGTCCACCTTCCATTGCGGAAGTACTAACACCTACAACAGGCATAATCGAAGAAGCAGCAACCAAACCAGCTATCAATTTAGATCTATTAGATTTCATAAACATCAGCTCCTTAAATAAATATTATCGATGATTATCATCATCGTAAGTGACTATTACTTCAACTAATATCTTAATAGTCACTATTGTAATTGTAACCGTTTTTTTTTTTTTGTCAAGTATTTTCTACTTATTTTTTTGATTTTTAATATATCTTTTAGTACATGACCAGGTAGGTATTGATAAAAATGAATAGAAACAGTTAATTTATGAAAAATTGTTTTTCTCATTAACAATTGGAATAAAGAGATTAATGTACTTTCTCCGGCGTTGCCGGAGAAAGTATCTATCTATATTTTGCAATGTCCATAGTCTTTAATTAGTTGTTTTTTTTATTGAAATAGGATATAATAACAATGTGATATGAACAATGTGAGGGGGCGTAAAGGATTCGACGGGATATAATGGGAATAGGATAGCGAGTAGTGGTTCGACACTTAAAACGAAAAATTAAATTTAAATGCAAATGGAAAAACAGAAGTTGCCTGCGGAGGACCTGTTCCTGATGGTAACAAAGTTATAAAATTCACAGATCTTGTCAAATCAGAAACCATCGAGGTCGAGCTTCTCGCAGCCTAATTTAGTCTGACAATTTTCGGACGCATCTATTTGAATAGAGCCTCGAATTCAAATTAGATGATAAAATAGAGGCCTACTGCTTAATATTGATTCGCTATTAAGCAAGATTAAGAATCTAGTTTAGAATAGAGAAATCTTTTGTTCTCTTTTTAAATGAAAATTAAATTCAAAAGATACACTCGTAGAAGTCTTATTTTGATTTATTTCGGACAGGGGTTCAATTCCCCTCGCCTCCACCAACTTTTTAACATTAAAATATAATAATATTTAAGGATGTAAATTTTAGCATTGTTAGATTTTGAATTTATTGTGTTATATGGTATCAGAAGAAATATTTTTTTGGTATTGAATAATTTTTTTAGGTGTGGCATCTACATAAATCTTTTTGGCACTAAACCAATCCTTCATTTTTTTTAAAGATTTAAAAACTTGTTTTAATGTGTTATATACAAAATATAATGTAAAATAACCAAAAATCTCCCCAGTATTATGGGGAGTCTAACTATAATACGAAGTGATGTATTTATTGATTGACAGCGTCTTTAAAGAGTTTGCCAGGTTTAAATGCAGGAACATCGGTAGCATCAATCTTAATTTCTTCTCCTGTTTTAGGATTTCTACCAGTTCTAGCTTCTCTGTGACGTTTTTCAAATGTCCCAAATCCAACTAACTGAATTTTATCTCCTGAAGCGACATTTTCAATAATAACATCCGTAAAAGCATTCAAAAAAGTCTCTACCTTGTTTTTTTCGAGACCTGATCTTTCTGATATAGCGCTAACTAACTCAGCCTTGTTCATAAAACATCTCCTTATTTTAAATATGGCCACACACGACCTATGATTGCAAATTATCATAACGTTTCTTGTTTTTCAAGCTTTTTTCATCTAAAAAACTGAAAAAGTTATGTAAATTTAGACTTTTTAAATATCTTTGAAATTCTATTTAAAATATTAGAAGATTCAAGATCATCTTTTGTTACTATTTTTAAGAAAATAACTCCTAATAAATAAATCACAGCGGCTACCATTATAGATAATATTGTTGATATTTTGTAAAATATAAATTTACTAAATAAGTTATATGCAAATATTGCCGAAAAAGCACACGATAATCCTGCAATAAACGGTTTAATTAAAATGTTTACCAAATTAAGAGATATTCTCATATTTTTGCATAATGATATAAAAGCAAAAACAAATATAAATACATAACAAGCAAGAGTTCCTATTCCTGCTCCTTGAATATTGATCTCAGGAATTCCTACCAAAATATAGTTTAGGAAGATTTTTATTATCATCCCTATACTTAATATTTTAAGAGGAAGATCTGCTCTTCCTATTGCCTGAAGCATACTACAAACAGGAGTACTTAATGCTACAAAAATAGCTCCTATTCCTGAAATCATCATAATTTGTGATGCTATGTATATTTCTCCCGACTGATTTCCTGAATGAAATGTATTATATATCAAATCCATTATAGGATACGAGAAAAAAGAAATTCCTAATCCCATAGGAACAGATACTACAGATGCTATTTTCAATATTTTTTCCACATTTTTTTTCAACTTTTTCCTATTTCCAATCGTCCATGATTCAGTAACAGTAGGAAGAGTACTTATAGCTAATCCTTGGGAAATAGTAGGCAAAAACATGACTATAGTAGAAGTATATCCAAAACATCCGAACAAAAAAGTATGAATATTGTTTCTTTGAATCACCTCATCAGGAAGAAGAGATCCATAAACTCTTTGTAACCTATCAAGAGAGTTAACTGTTATATCCGCAAGTCTGCGTTGAATCAATATAGAATCTATAACTCCAGCCAAATTCATAATTATAGCTCCTAATCCAACTGGCAAAGCAATTTTTAAAATAGATCTCAAAATTATCTTTGATTTTTTAGGCTTAGGAGAATTTTTAAGTTGATCATATGATATTCCATCCTTTTTAATTTTATATCTAAAATGTATGTACAAAAATGCTACAAATGAACTAATAGCTATTCCAAGAACTGCAGCGGCAGAAGCAAAAGAGAGAATTTTTCCATTTGCATAAACCTCATTAGGGTAAACTTTCCCGAAAACTGATCCTCTAGAATAGTATTCATTTTTTCCTATCCAAATTGTCAAGAAAGATAACGAAAGACCAAATAATATTTTTCCAATAGAATCTACTACTTCTGAGACAGCGGTTGGAGTCATATTGCGTAATCCTTCATAATATCCTCTGTAGCTTGACATTAAACATGAAAATAACAAAGAAGGAGCAAGCATTAAAATAGAGTATATGGAATCAGGAGATTTCGAAAGATTAGAATAGATAAATGATCCAATAATAATTAGGAAAAATCCAACAGTTCCAGTTAATAAAAATATAGGAACAGATACTCTCCTGATCATTATAACATCTCGAAATCTTCCAAGAGCAGCATTTTCAGATACAAGTTTAGAGATAGCAATAGGCAATCCTGCAGTAGATAAAGCATAAATAGGATTATATAAGTTATAAGCACCAATGAAATACCCGCTGCCTTCTCCTCCCAGAATAGACATTAGAGGAATCTTGAATATAGCTCCAAAGAATTTAACAGCGAGCATTCCTAAAGTAATTATTATGGTGCCTTTCATAAACGATTGCTTCTGATTTTCCATATCGTTCCTTATGTTATAATTTAATTTAAATTATCTATTCTCTTGTGTCAAGAACCTTATTAATTTCTGCTGTTCTATTCGCTTTTAGCACTCCAGATTTGTGAGCTCTACCATACTCGCCGTCACTAATCTCAGTGGCATTTTTAGGCATAGTCATTTGAACTCCTTGAAGTTCGCCATTCTTTGAACTGAAAACCTCATACGCCGGCATACCCAGCGGTCCATTTTTAGTTTTATGAGTAATTTGTTCGCGTCCACCGCTGAGTCTCGCTAGTTCTTCATCAGAAAATTTTTTAAATTTATCATCTTCCATTATAATCACCTCATTAGTAAATATCTCAAATATTAGGTTTACATAATTTTTTGAATTCGTTTTTGTTTCAAAAGTTTTTCGTATTCATCACGGTTTATCTCTCGCACCGCGCCAGAACAACTACCAGGGCTGTTTGTTGAAAGCTTTTTACCTTCATCAAATGCGTTTCCTTTAAAAAAACACTTAGTTTCATAACGTCCATCTGGTGAGAATACATAATTCCATAACCCTTTTTTATATATCATAGAAACATTTCCACCCGAGATTTGTGAAGATTCTTCATCTGATATTCTTTTAAATTTCTCATTTTTATCCGACATATAAATCATCTCCTTTGTTTTAGCATTGGAGAAATGCCAATTGCAATGGTTTCCCTAGATAATGATATCCCGTCTAACCATCTCATTATACTTTTCAAATCTTGTATCTTGCTGGAGAAAGGAGTCCCGTGTTAAGTCAATAGTATCACTGACAGCGCCGGAATGGGTCCAGCAACGTTTTACAAGTTTCCCATCACTTCGTTTTATTCCCCACTTTTTCTCATACCATTTAGCATTAGGGATTTCCACTACTTTATGGTCATAACCTTGAATCACAGATACCTCGACCACAGCCCCTCCAGCAACTAAGTTGAGATCCTCTTCTTTTAATGCGTTAAATTCTTTATTTTTCATTTTGATTCCCCCCCAATCAATCAACTTTGCATGCGTTCTATTTGGTGTTCTTCATGTAACATTTTATAAGTTTCAGCTTGCACTTCCGCTTCTTTAAGACCAAGATAAATTTGCTTCTTAGTAAGGTAATCGCAATCCTCTTCCGAGCTACTTTTAAAAAAACTTGTCGAGTATAATTGCCCATCTTGGTCCATAACTCCCCATCGACTAAAAATACCATCCAAGCGCTTTACTGAGAATTTCTTCACTGCAGCCCCTCCGCCACTGACCACTTCCATTTCTTCATCAGATAATTTTTTAAATTTATCATCATTCATTTTAACCACCTCTTTAATTAAACTTGGGATACAAAATCCGGTATTGCAAAACCGTATAGATGTTAGGACATCAATTTTTCAAAAGAGTACTTACTTAACCTCCATCTCCAACGTCTCCGAAGATAAGGCATCTATTCATTTTTACAATGCCTAAAATCCCATAATTATAATTTATCATATTTTGTTGCTTTTGTCAAGATGTAGATGTTTTGCACAAAAAAATCAAAAATAATATTAAAACATGAGAATTTTTCCATCATATAGATTATCTCCTGATATTATTATTAGATCATTCTCATTTAAGAATTCTGAATCCTGACCACATTTACATAATACAAAATCATCTCCATCATATATGACATCAATAAATTTGAACTTTACAACTTTTTTATCTAAAATAAATACACCCGGCTGTCCGTCATATTCATGTATACATTTTTTATTAACTTTTATTCCTTCAACTGATTCTATTCTTATTTTTGCATTTTCAAATCTAGCATTTATCAAACTTTCATTTATGTCGGTAGAAAAAATCGCTATTTTTTTACCATTTTCTAATCTTAAAATTTTTAACAAATCACAAACTATTCCCTCAGAGTCAAATTGAAAAAATATTCTAAATTTTTTATTTTCTAGATCTGAATCTTTATCTAAAGAGCATAACAACAAACATTGATTATTCTTTATGATCTTTCCAAATACAGATTTTTCACATTCTCTTGGAAATTTGTAGTTATTAAAGTTTAATGCCTTTATAGACTTCTCACTCATGCTAGTATTAAGTTCAGATTCAAATCCGTCCGTAAAGCATGAAAAAATTCCATTGTACTTAGATCGTATATCTATTCCAGGATCATTTTCTTCACAATTTTCTTCAATTTTTTCTCCCTTCAAAAGAGACTCTCTTAATTTTAATAAATACTCCAATTCGTTGTCAATTTTATTATTATGAATCATATTTCTAACTGATGTATTTATTTTATTATTTATGTTTATCATATCTACAACATCACAATTACATATAGGATTTACAGGAATATCATCTTCTGAATCATAAACTTTGCATATTATCTGATTATTAGACACTCTAGATTTGTCCTTGCAAACTACCCTTAATATTCCATCATTTTTTAAAACTTCTTCATCCCTTAAAACTAAAACATTAGTGTCTATAAATTTATTAAAGGTATCCATTCTCGCGAATTCTGTTTTCACTTTAACAAAAAACAAAACATAAACATTCTTTATTATAATCAAAGCTAAAAATAGGGCAATGAATATAATAAAAACAATAAACATCCTATTTTTTTTCAGAAGCATTTATTAAATCCAACGCATCATTAACAATATGATCAGAAGTCAATCCATAATAATCTTTTAGATATTGTAAATTACCAACTTGTCCAAATTCATCGTTGACGGCAACACACTTAACAGGGACAGGAAAACATTCTGCAGATAATTCACAAATTGCGGAAAATAATCCTCCGTATCTATTGTGATTTTCTGCAACAACACATTTTTTTGTTTTCCTCAAAGAAGATAATATAGATTCAGAATCTAATGGTTTAACGGTATGAACATTAATAATTTCAGCAGAAATTCCTTTATCTTTTAAAATTTTCCATGATTTTAAACTTTCTTCTACCATTATTCCTGAACAGAAAATGGATACATCTGATCCTTCTTTCAAAATATCATTTCTAAACATTGTAAATTTATAATCATCATTAAGAACTACAGGAGTTTCTTTTCTAAACATGCGCACATATACCATTCCGTTATATGAAACAATGTCGTTCAAAGAAGATCTCAACTGAATTTCATCACAAGGTTCAAAAATTATAGTTTTAGGCATACTCCTAATTATTCCAACATCCTCGAAACTCATATGAGTTCCTCCATTATTAGTAGCTACTATTCCAGGATCAAGGCCAAATATTTTGACATTTTGTCTGGCATAACAAATAGAAACAGCTATCTGATCACATATGCGTCGAGATGCAAAAGGAGTAAATGTAAAAATTAGAGGAATGTATCCATAACTAGATAGCCCAGCAGCTATACTCGCCATATTTTGTTCAGCTATTCCGACATTAAAACATCTGTTGGGAAACTTAGAATAAAGACCAGATAATCCTGCAGCTTTTGCTAAATCTGCATTTATAATCACTATTTTTTCATTTTCATTCATTAGCTTTTCAAGTTCAGCAGCTAATACTTTTCTCATTTCCATTAAAATTCTCCTACTTCTTTCATAAATTCAGCGAGCTGTTCATCAGATACTCCCATGCTATGATTATTAACTCCTGCATCAACTGCAAATTTAACTCCGTATCCTTTAACTGTTCTAGCAATTATCATAGAGGGTTTACTTGTTTCTTTTTTAGCATTATATATAGCTGAATCTATTTCTTCACAAGAATTTCCATTTTTAACATCTATAACATTCCATGCAAATGATTCCCATTTGTCTACAACAGGATCTATACTACAAACATCAGACACTTTTCCATCTATTTGAGCATTATTATAATCTAAGAACGCAATTAGATTATTAAGATGCTGATGACTTGCAAACATAGCGGCTTCCCATATCTGACCTTCCTGAGATTCTCCATCTCCAATAATAGAATATATAGTTGCCCCATCATTTTTTAATTTCGATCCTAAAGCCACTCCAACAGCACATGAAAATCCTTGGCCAAGAGAGCCAGTGGTCATATCTACTCCTGGAGTTTTATTCATATCACAATGACTAGGAAGATTTGTTCCAGGTTTGTTTAGAGTCAAAAGAACAGATTCATCAAAAAATCCGAACGTGCATAAAGTAGAATAAACAGCAGGACCAGCATGTCCTTTCGAAACTATCAATCTATCCCGTCCTTCTTTTTTTGGATTCTTAGGATCATACCTCATGTATTTTCCATATAAGACAGATAAAATCTCAACTATAGATAATGATCCTCCTAAATGTCCCGTTCCAAACGAATTAATACATTTCAATATATTTCTTCTAATTTTAGACGTCAAACTACTTCTCCTCGATAATTCTATGTTTCATATATCTAAAATTAAATCATAAATTCGAATTATTTGTCAATAGTAAAATAAAATAGATACTTCTCCGTCGACGCCGGAGAAGATATATTAAGTTCTTTATTTCAGTTGCTAACAACGAAAATAATTTTTCATAAATTAACTATTTCTATTTGTTTTTAGAGATACTAGATTGACAGTAATAAAACTCAAAAAACAATCCCTCTGGTTTCATCAGAGAGATTATTTATATTGCACTGTATCTACTTTAGAATTTTATACTCTTACGTTTACAATAGTTTATCGCTATTTCTTTTATCAATATTTGAAGATCTCTTGATAAGGGAAAGCCGTCGAAGAGCACATCCCATAGTTTCTTATTAGGATCGGTATCATTAGGTCCTCGTTCTCCATTATTGGGTAATGAAATTATTGTAGGATAAGTAATTTTTATCTTAGAAAAAACATATATTCAACTATTGATTCGGAGGAAAAATGTGAATCAAATTGTTGAGAATAGGGCCATTGAAATAGGAACATATATATCGATAAATAATTCTACGGTTAGAAAAGCAGCTAAAAATTTTGGAATAAGTAAGAGCACAGTTCACAAAGATGTTTCTGAAAGATTGAAAACAATAAATCCTGATCTTTATTTTAAAGTTAAAATGGTTATGGAAAACAACAAAGCTATCCGTCATATTAGAGGCGGAATAGCTACAAAAAACAAATTTAAAAGTTTTTAAATGTGCATTTTTCGATGTTTAAACAACATTCCTCCTGAGACTTTTTTTTCATCATAAGAAGAGATTTTTTTATATCCATGGTTGGAAGAATTGCACTCAGAAGAAGAATTTTTAAAATTTATATTAGACGAATTATCGATAAAATCATCAGAGGAAGAATCAACATTAGCATTAGTAATATCATTTTGAATTGAATTTTCAAATGAACCATCAAAAACACTTTCCTGACTAGAATCAAGATTCTTAATATAATCTTTGACAGCAGCATGATACATATTTCTATCCATCTTTCCAACTAATCTGCAAGCAAAATCAAACGATTCATCGACTGTATCAATAGAAGAAAACTCTTCTGCGATTTTTTCATCGGTAGTCAAAATTTCTATTAATTTTTCAAATTTTTCTTTAAAATTATCTAATACCATAATACTTCCCTCCTTCAAATCGAAGCGATGACGCAAATGATCCCTATGATTAATTCTACTCAAAATCAAAAAAATGTCAATTTTGAAATAAATTCGCGAATTTTAATACAAGGTTGCAATAATGCGACTACTTATGTAATAGGTTGCATTATACATCAATATTTTATTTTTTTCAACTAACGGTATCTCTAAAAATGGATAGAAATAGTTGATTTATGAAAAATTATTTCCGTTATTAGCGAATGGAATAAAGAGTTTAATGTACCTTCTCCGGCGTTGCCGGAGAAAGTATCTATATATATTTTGTAATGCCTATTTTTTAAAACTATTGACAAAAAAATTATTTTGTGATACTATCTAAATAGATTGAAAATTATTAATGTTTATAAGTTTTTTTATTTCAAAAAGGTGATAGTATATGTTTAAAACTAGATTTAATTATAAGTTTAAAAAAATTATTGCATTATCTACTTTGGCAGCTATTGGATGTTCTTCAAATTTAATTCAAAGTATGGAGGAACAAAATGTTGATGATTTAATTCTTAGCTTAACTCAGGAAGATCGTAAAAAATTATTAGAATTGATATCAAACCAAGAAACAGTGAATGCTCCAACGGATTTTAAAGCTTTAAACTATCCATGCACTTTAAGCCGATACGGCAAAGTGCAGGACAACGACGAACTCGACGACGTCGGCGACCATTGCCGTGGATGGATCCATGCTGATATAGATGTGCAACCACAAAACAACGATGAAAAATTATCTTTCGACCTTATTAAAAATAAAAAAGACGACAAAATCTATTTTGCATGCGGGGGGGATGTTAGACAGTACTATTTACATTACGAAGAACTGAAAGGAACCGAGTTCGATCCAGAAAAGCATGAAAATAGAATATGGAAAAGACCAAAAGACTTCAAGAAACTATGTGATAAATTATTTCAACAAAAACGTGAATTAGAAAAACAAAAAAAAATAGTAATCAGTGAAGGTTTTGATCGTTTTGCAAAAGATTTAGGTATGAGTCCTAAAGTTGGACTTGGTGTCGCCGTTGCTCTCGGTGCTGTTGGTTTAGGTGGAGGAATCATAAGCATTAGTAGATAAACAGCTAATCACGGTTAAAATGGTGACTAAAAAGATTCTAGACATAACAAATCAACCTCTAATGCTAATGAGTCGTCTTCATAGCAGTACCGTTTTTGGTACAATCAAATGAAAAAATAAAGGACCTTCATGTGCTATGAAATCTATAATGAAAAAAACATTTGTAATAATAGCGTTATCATTATTTATTTTTATTGGATTTCTGATATTTTTTAAAAAAAATAAATCTGATGATAAAACTTTAATATTGACTACTTCTAGACCTCTGTATATCGCATTGAATGAAATATGCGAAGATATTTCTGGAGTGCTTATAAAAGAAATAACTAATGGATACATGAATTCTCATTCGTGTTTACATGATTTTTCACTAACTACTCAACAAATAGAAGATATTGAAAAATGTTATTTACTAGCATACAATGGAGCAAGTTTTGAGCCATTTATAAACAAGATAAATAGTAATAATTTATGTGATTCGAGTAAAAACATAGAAATATTAAAAAATAATGGTGAGAAGAATCCCTTTCTATGGATGTCTGTAACGAATTATATTGAACAAATCAAAAATATTATGAATGAGATTAATTCTCCTGAAAGAAAATCAACCAAAATGTTAGACTTTAACGAGCTTAATAAAATGAATAAAAACTATGAAAATTACACAGAAAAATTGAATTCTAAAAGAGAAGAATGGAAATCAAAATTTGAAGAATACAAGGGAATGAAAATAGCTACTCTAACAAATGAGTTCGATTATCTTCTAAAAGATCTCGGATTGATTCCTGTTCATCTCATAGAAAGGCATATTCACGGAGATTTATCAGCAAAAAGTATTATGGATGCTGAAGAAATTTTAAAAAATGAAAATTTAAAGTTTTATCTGGTGTCGAATGAAAAATACTTGAATATTTTTAAAAATTATAAAGGAGTTTTATTGGATCTAATAAAATCTCAGGATAAAATTTCATATATTGATGAAATGGAAAATAACGTCAATATTTTGTTAAATAATATAAAGGAATTCAAATGAGTAAAACTTGCAATTGTAGTGTTAAATTAGAAAATATATCTGTAAGAGATAACGATCATTCTGTGTTGAAGTCAGTTTCATTACAGGTTAATCATGGAGAAATAATGGCTCTCATAGGAAGAAATGGATCAGGAAAAACTACTCTTCTAAAAACTATTCTTAATAGAATTTCTTATTCAGGAAGCATTTCTTTTTTCGATTCTTCAGGAAAAAAAATAAAGAAACCGAAAATAGGATATGTTCCTCAAAAGCTCAACTTTGAAAAAAGCACTCCGTTGACAGTTTTTGAATTTTTTGCATCAAATATGAGTAAATTTCCTATATGGTTTAAGATTAGTAAAAATATATTCAATAGAATAAACGAAATTCTCGAAAAATTTAGCATTAGATATTTAATTAATAAGCCTATAGGAAGTCTGTCAGGAGGAGAAATGCAAAGAGTTTTACTTGCATTTGCTCTCGAACCTGTTCCTGATATGTTAATTCTGGACGAGCCTTCTTCTGCCCTTGATAGTAAAGGAGTGAATTTTTTCTATTCTCTCATAGTTAAAATGAGAAAAGAGTATCACATGCCTGTTATTCTTGTTTCTCATGATCTAATACAAGTCAAGAAAAACGTCACAAAATATGCTCTAATAGAATCAGGATCAATTATAGAAGTAGACAATATTCAAAATTTAACTGAAAGTGGAAATGTTAAAGATATTTTCGGAATTTAAATTTAGAAATCATAGATTAGATATCTCTCCAGCAAAATCTAATATCATTGCCAGAGAGATTTTTTGGCATTGCAAAAACAGAATAGATAAGATAGAATGAAAGAATGATAGAAGAAAAGAAATGCCCAAAATGTGGGAAAAAAGAAAAAGTGAAGAATGGATTTATGAAAGGGAAACAACGATACAAGTGTAAATGTTGTGGATGCAATTACACTGGTGGCAGGAATGGCTATCCTGATCATATTAAGCAGAAAGCTATTAAATATTATTTGGAGGGCAATGGATTTCGAAGAATCGAACGATTGATGGGTGTCAGTCATGTATCTGTTATTAATTGGGTTAAGCAGCTTGCTTCTA
>Ga0256405_10001664_pt1 | contig 58574 bp, 51 predicted proteins | sample RumenRJG_02DNA_FD_189096 | JGI IMG/M metagenome (GOLD analysis project Ga0256405, IMG submission 189096) | Bovine rumen microbial communities from Lethbridge, Alberta, Canada - RJG_02 | ecosystem: Host-associated > Mammals > Digestive system > Stomach > Rumen | place: Canada: Alberta... | reverse complement strand
GCCAATCGGAGATTTTTACCATCTTAGCCCAGCATATCGGCCAGACCGTAGAGCGTTCATATCTGTTGGAACATGTTTGGGGGAACGACAGTTATGCCAACTCCCTCGCCCTCAACGTTCAGATAACTTATATCCGCAAGATGCTCGCCCCTGACACTTCCATCTCCATCGTTTCACTAAAGAAACGTGGGTATATCTTGGAAGTGAATAAGGAATAAGGCAGTCCACCGCATCATGGGCATCACCCTCGACGATGCCACCATCCATGCCATTGCCGACTCGACCATCGTCACACCAGGTTGCTGCAAGCAACTCACGCCCAACGAGATTGTGGAAATCCTGAACGAGTGTAAGTAATGATCAAAAAATAATGGTTAATCCGATCGCTTATCAGAGATAACCGCAATTTGATTTTTATTCGAATTGTGTAATAAAACTTGTCGATTTGCAGAAATTTTGCATTTCGGCGAGTTTTCTTTTTAAATTGCCAAAGTTAACTCAAAATGTGACTTGTTATCTCCAACACCATTATTCAGTCAAGAAGGAATTGTCACTTACTATTAGTGTCGGGAGAGTCACACTCCAAAAATGTCATTCTAAAATAGCAGATTTATGGGATTTGGATAGTAATACCTAATAAAATTCGTGGGGAATGGTCAAAATTACTAAAATAAATTTGTGGGGATTGGATTTTTGCATTACCTTTGCAGCACTTAAAACCACTATTTATGGCAGAGAGATTATTTAAAAGAAAAATATATGCAGAGCTTCTGAACTGGAAACAGGAATCAGACGGTAAGAGTGCGCTGTTAGTAGAAGGAGCCAGACGTGTAGGAAAATCTACGATAGTAGAGACTTTCGCCAAAAACGAATATGAGTCATATCTGCTCATAGATTTCAATAAGGCTTCAAAGGCGATCAAGGACTTGTTCAATGACTTGATGGACTTGGACTATTTGTTTCTTTATCTTCAGACGACCTATCATGTGACACTTGTGAAGAGGAAGTCTGTCATCATCTTTGACGAGGTACAAAAATGTCCCATGGCTCGTCAGGCAATCAAGTATCTGGTTGATGATGGGAGATATGACTATATTGAGACTGGGTCACTGATTAGCATTAAAAAGAATACTGAGGGTATAACGATTCCCAGCGAGGAGGACAGACTACAGATGAACCCGATGGATTTTGAAGAATTCCGCTGGGCTTTGGGTGATGAAGCAACAATACCACTTTTACAGAAGTTTTGGGAACAAAAACATCCTCTTGGCCCTGCTCATCGGGAAATGGCACGTAATCTGCGCCTGTATATGCTTGTCGGGGGGATGCCTCAGGCTGTCAATGCCTATCTTGATACAAATAATTTCAGCAAGGTTGACATTGTTAAGCGTCGGATATTAAAATTGTATGAAGATGATTTCCTGAAGATTGACCCATCAAGAAGAGCGTCTGTCATGTTCCGTTCCATACCTGGCCAATTGAGCCGGAACGCAATCCGATATGTACCATATTCAGCTGTAGGCAAGGTGGATGATGATAAAATGACCGAATTGCTGAAAGATCTCGAAGACAGTAAAACGGTAAACATGTGTTATCATGCCAGTGATCCTCAAGTGGGCATGGGGCTGACTAAGAATATAGGCCAGTTTAAGATGTTCGTATGCGATACAGGTCTGTTTATAACACTTGCTTTCTGGGATAAAAAATTCACAGAGAATATTATTTACGAGAAACTTTTATCAGATAAGTTGCCAGCAAACCTCGGATATGTTTACGAAAATTTAGTGGCTCAAATGCTGGTTGCATCTGGAAATGAACTCTATTATCATACTTGGCCCCGAGACGAAAAACATTACTATGAGATTGATTTCTTATTATCAAGAGGAGCCAAGATTTGCCCAGTGGAAGTAAAATCTTCAAACTATAGGTCTCATGCCTCACTGGATGAATTTTGCCGCATCCACTCCTCACGAATACAGTGGCGTTACCTGATATACACCAAAGATTACGCTAAAGACAACGAGACATTTTTAATTCCACCATACATGGTGCCGTTTATCTAAACTGCCAAAGTATCAATTAGCAAAATCAATACAGGACGTAATCAATTCGAGGGGCGGTAAAAGGGTAAAACGGTTGTATAAATTCGGCAATGAATCCCATTTGTTGCCGAATTTACAAGAAAGGAGGAAACATTGGTGATTTGTACTTCTTCAGTAAAATGAGAAAAATGAATCAAGAAAGCACAATCGGACAAGTTTGGGTTTTACATTTATCCATGTATAATACATGAACCTCTAAATTGAAAATAGTAAATTCAATCATTTGGGTTAGGGTTTACTTTACCTTTTATATATATAAGAACATCTAAACTTAAACCTAAACTTACACCGCCAGAATTCGTCTGTTTTTCTTTTGACAGAAACAAAATTATGGCAAGATGAGATGCCTGTTCGTCTAAATATGTTAAAAAGCAAACACATTCTGCAAGAAAAACGTGCAGAATGAGCGTAAAGTCAGAAGAAATCATTGACTTTGCAAACAAAGTTTGCAGAGTGTTTCTGAGGGCTATAGTTCTCCAGATTACATGAAGCATTTACAGTTATCGATTGTGAGACCTAAGTCGAGCAATTTATTGTAAAACCAAAAAATGAAAATATGACATAGAAAGAGATTATTCTGCCGTAAAAACACGTTTATTGTTGCCATGAGCATGCAAAAACATGCAAAAGGTGTCGCAAAAGAGTCGCCAGTGGTTTACAAAAAATCTGCAGCACACTGACACTCAACATTGTATCGCCACCACAAAGGCTGCTATTGAGGAGTAATTAGATAACTCTGATATATTAAATAAAGGGGACCTGTCCGTATGGACAGGTCTCTTTTTTATACAACTTTACTTTGAAATCTCAAAATTACCCCTATTCACTATTTCCTCGTGGAAGGAATAGTTGACTACAAAATTCTTGAAATGCACCACGCAAAGCCCTTGGCAGTGCGGCGGGCACTATCCGTGAAATGATTACCCGTGTTCCATTCCAGCGTCGTGTGGTCAGGACCGATGATTTGCTTCAGGTGCTCATGTTCCCAACGGATATTGTTGCCCACCTGTGCGATGGCCTTGTTGCGGGTATGCTCCTCGCGGTCGCCAAGACTGAGATAGACGTAATGCGTCTTGACAGGATGCTCTCTGGCATAGTCTTGCCACCCTGTAATCCACACCGAAGGAGACACGGCAGCAATGGCTGCAAAATGATCGGACTCAGAGCCTGACCAAAGGGAAAAAAGGCCGCCAAGGCTGTAGCCTCCTAAAACAATGGGGAGTTCACCATATTCCTGATGTAAATAGGGAATCAATTCGTCTGTGACATAACGGAGCGTCTCTCCTGCATGTTCACCAACAGCCTGACGCTTAGATACGGCAGGGTCATGCCACGGAGTGAGTTCTACCTCCCAGTCACCGATAGCTAAGGCTGCCATCACGAATGATGTGCCAACAGACTCGCTAATCATGGCAACCTCACTGTCAATGCTGTCACGTTCCTGAGCGCCCAGTGTCTGGATGAGCAATATTTTCGGCTCCTCGCCTTCGTTATACAGCAGGCATTGACGTTGTCTTCTTCCGTCACGACTCGGCAATTCAAGCAAGCTTGATTGCACTCGCTGTTCCGTCAGTTGACGCCCACCGATTTCTATAGTCTGTTTCATATTAATTGCATAAAAACGTTTTTATTCTGAAAATGACAAAAGCATCACATCCTTCATGTCGCTGAATCCGAGAACCGAGTATAACCGACGGCCAGCCTCTAATGTTTAGTCATATCTTCGGTAGTAAGCGAGCAGAGCTCGAGCTATTCATCGCCCTAATGTTACCTCATAAGCCTTCTCATGGAAGGTATCTGCTTTGTTCCACTTCTTTGACGTGAGTCTGTCAGTTAAACTAGAACTTACTTTTTTATCTCATCCATCCTTCAACACGATAGATTTTTTCCATGAGCTTGCTTTCTTTATTAGTCTCGGAACTTTTGAACCATACTTCTATACGGGCCGCATAATAATCATCCCAGTCACCTTCATAGATAGTAAATGACTGCTTATTCACAACCTTCCCAAACTGCTTTTGGGGAGATATTCTCACTCGGCTTTGTTCTGTAAGCCTGTCTTCTGAAAGAGGTGTGTTACTTGAGACTTCGTAGCAACGGAGAAATATTTCGCCTGATTCTAAATTACCAAAATAGAAGTCATATTTATACGAACCACCTTGGCTATCGCGCCAAATCTGTAAATATGTTTTATTGTCTAGGCTATCAATAACTTCTACATCGTCAGATTCCAGAGATAAAGGCAAGTAGAATTCAAGTTGTTCTGGAATAGGGTGATCCTTACCGAATCCATCAGGACCTGACATCGCACTAAGAATAAGAGGAAACCATAGAACACAAACCACGACAGCGGATGTTATAAAAGATAAAATGGCCGTTAACCACTGTTTGTTGATAAGTAATAATACCCATGACGTTAATAACGCAATAACGACCAAAAAAAGTAAGACTTCAATAATAGTTTCTAATATGGACGGTGTTTTAGTAAATAATACTATTAACGATAGCATTGACAATGCCAACAGAAGTGGAAACGTCCACCAATATTTTACGAAAAACCTTTTAATCATTATTACCATATAAAATTCCGATTTATCTGTCTGCAATTACTTAAACTTTGTTGCAAAGATAATCATATATTATAATATTAGCCCAATTTTATCTATCTTTGTGGAGGATTTAGAGCATAATTAGTAAAAAGATGAGCGACTTCATACAACACATCATCATTGACAACACACTAAAGAGAATTGGCGAAGCTGCCTTTGCCGAATATCTTTGCCATGCCTATTGCTATGGTGGGTACTGCACCTTTGAACGCAATGGACAGACTTTCCGTTTCGAGGCTGGCGACTGTCTGATTATAGCCCGTCGGGGCGATTTGGTTATGAATTTGAAAGAGAGCGAGGATTTCCGTGTGGATGTCATCTATGTGACTCAGAAGTTCATTGAGATGTCCACGCCCCAGAGCAACTACGGTATGCGCGGCCAACTCTTCTTGTTTCAGAACCCTATCATGAAGTTGAAGCCTGAGCAGCAGGAGATCTGCCGTCTGAATTTTGAGGCTGTGAAACGACGTCTGAAACAGACCGATCATCATTTCCGGCATGATGCATTAATGAATTCTGTTGAGTGTATGATCATCGACTTCTTCGATTTCCATTCCAAGCTGTATCCGGCAGACAAGATTAGTTCGCAGCAACATCAGTTGATGGAAGAGTTCATGGCAATGCTGGAACGTGGTGACTTCCGGCAGAATCGTGATATCGGCTACTATGCCGACAAGCTCTGCGTCACTTCGAAATATCTAAGCGAGGTCTGCAAGAAGGTTAGCGGTCTGCCTGCAGCGTTCTGGATCACCCGTTACACATCGCTCGACATCAGCAGACTGTTGCGTGACCGCAGTCTCACGTTTACTGACATCAGCGATATGTTCGGTTTCTCGTCACTCTCACATTTCAGCCGATATGTACAAACAAATTTAGGAGCCAAGCCATCTGATTTCAGGGAATAACGATACGAATATCCGATTTTGGTAAAATCCCCCGAAAATTGTGTAACAGCAGTTTCGGGGGATTGCTGTACCTTTGCAGCATCAAAATCAAATAAACAAGAACAACAATGGAATTCAGAATGCAAGACCGCATGGAGTTGAAAGCATTAGTAGACTTCTATGCAACCGAGAGTGACAAGAATAATCAGGACTGCTATGTGGAGATTTTCCGCCCGGACATCAAGCTCGACGTATATTTTGGCGACAAGTTGGGTATGCAGGCTCGTGACGTGCAGGACATGATTCGCCAATACAAGGCATTCGGTGCCGCCAAGGTGTCGTTTCACATGAACGGACAGCAGAACGTGGACTTCGTGGACGAGACTCACGCCACAGGAACTTGCTATGCTCTTGCAACCTTGGTTACAGAGCAGGACGGAAAGGACGTGCTGACCACCCATGCTGTACGTTACTACGATAAGTATGTGAAGATTGACGGTCGCTGGTGGATTGCCGAGCGTGAGCAGCACTTCGAATGGTCAACGAATCAAGCATTAGGATAAGCTATGGGAAAGACGTTGATTGCGTACTACTCTCGTCGCGGAGAGAATTATGTGAACGGAAGTATTAAGAACCTGAAGCTGGGAAATACCGAAGTGGTGGCCCAGAAGATCAAGGCCCTGCTGCCCGATGCCGATATGTTCCAGATTGATACCACCTATGAATACAGCAAGGACTACATGACCTGTATCGAGGAGGCCAAGCAGGAACTGCATGACCAGATTCGTCCAGAAGTGAAGAACCCGCTGGAGTCGATTGACGAATACGATACCATCATCCTGGGCTATCCCAACTGGTGGGGCACAATGCCGATGGTGGTCTATACATTCTTGGAGTCGTATGATTTTACGGGTAAAACCATCATCCCCTTCTGTACCAACGAAGGATCGGGCATGGGCAGCAGTGTGCGCTTCATCAAGAAACTCTGTCCAGGTGCTATTGTGGAAGACGGCACACCCATTCATGGTGCCGAGGCTGCCAATGCCGACCGCGAGGCAAGAGAAATAGTAGAATTAGCAAAATAAAAAAAGTTATAGCTATGAAGATATTGAAGTACATGATTGCCATTGCCGCATTGCTGACGGCTACGGCTTGTAATGGTAAGAAAACAGCTTCTGAAACGAAGGAGGCAAGTATCGAACAGACAGCACAGCAGATTGACACGAAGAAGAAAGCTCTCGTAGTATTCTTCTCCCATGCTGGCGACAATTACTCAGTAGGCAACATCAAGGTTGGCAACACGAAGATAGTGGCTGATTATATCTCTGAATATACAGGTGCAGACCAATTCGAAATCAAGACCTCGAAATACGACGGCATGGCCTATAAGCCCCTATGTGACCTTGCCAAAGAGGAACAGCAGAAAGGCGAACTGCCTCCTTTTGAGGGCACGGTGGATGTCAAGAAGTACGACGTTATATTCATTGGCGGTCCCGTTTGGTGGGGCACCTATCCGCAGGTGATGTTCACGTTCTTCAATAAGTACGACCTTTCGGGCAAGACCATCATCCCCTTTACCACCCACGAAGGCTCAGGCCTCGGCAGTTGTGTGGATGATGTGAAGAAAGCTTATCCGAAGGCTAACGTCACAAATGGATTCTCTATCTATGGTCATGATGTGCGCACAGGTAAAGAGCGTGTTGAGAAATGGCTGAAGAAATTAGGTTATCAAGGAAAGTAATATGGCAAAGCAAGTATCAGTACTAGTGGGTGCCGGCAGCATCGGACAGGCAATCATCCGTCGTGTGTCTGCCGGCAAACACATTGTGTTGGCAGACTACAGTCTGGAACATGCCGAGCAGACAGCGAAGACCTTGGAGAATGCGGGCTTCGAGTGCTCCACTATCCGCTGTGACCTTGGTTCCAAGAAGGATATTCTGAAATTAGTGGAGTTTGCCACCAGCAAGGGCGATGTGACAAATGTGGTGAATGCCGCTGGCGTGTCACCCTCGCAGGCTCCTGTGGCAGAAATCTTGCGTGTAGATCTCTACGGAACAAGTGTACTGATAGAGGAGTTCGGCAAGGTGATTGCAGAGGGAGGTTCCTGCGTGATTATCTCATCGCAGAGCGGCCACCGTCTGCCAGCCTTACCGCAGGAGCAAAACGAGGCGCTGGCCATGACGCCCGTAGAGGAACTGTTAGAGTTGTCGTTCTTGAAGGATATCAACGACACGTTGAAAGCCTACCAGTATTCGAAGCGCTGCAATGTACTCCGCGTGATGTTTGAGGCTACCCGTTGGGGCAAGCGTGGTGCCACCATCAACTCTATTTCCCCAGGCATCATCATCACCCCACTGGCCAACGATGAACTGCACGGCCCTCGCAAGGAAGGCTATCTGAAGATGATAGAGGGAATGCCCGCCCGTCGTGCCGGTACGCCCGATGAAGTAGGCGACCTCGCTGAGTTTCTGATGTCAAGTCGTGGCCGTTTCATCAGCGGTGCCGACATCCTCATCGACGGTGGTTGCACAGCTTCTTATTGGTATGGTGACTTACAGTATTTGAAGGCTACGCATTAATAATCGAACAGATATGGAGAAAATCAAATTATCAAACGGAGTAGAGATGCCATTGCTGGGCTATGGCGTGTTTTTGGTGCCGCCTCAGGAGGCTGAGCGGTGTGTGACGGATGCACTCGAAGTGGGTTATAGGCTCATCGATACGGCACAGGCCTACTATAACGAAGAGGGCGTGGGTGCTGCCATCGCGAAGAGTGACGTGAAGCGTGAGGACATCTTCCTCGTGACGAAAGTGTGGATTGCGAACGCTGGTGAGGAGAAGGCCGCACAGAGCATCGACGAGAGTCTGCGCAAGTTGCAGACCGATTACATCGACCTGCTGCTCATCCATCAGGCATACGGTGATGTGTTCGGCTCGTGGCAGGCTATGGAAAAGGCATACAAGGACGGCAAGGTTCGTGCTATCGGTGTGTCTAATTTCCAGGCTGCAAGATTTTTCGACTTTGCCCACTATGTGGATGTAAAGCCGATGGTTAACCAGTTGCAATGCAACCCGATGATTCAGCAGACAGGCATTGAACCGCTGCTGGCAGAGACCGATACGAAGATGATGGCCTGGGGACCGCTCGGAGGTCAGGGCGTTGACGGCATCGTGAAGAGCGAACTGCTGGCTGAAATTGGCAACAAGTATGGAAAGAGTGCCGCACAGGTGGCTCTCCGCTGGTTGACGCAACGTGGCATCGTGGCCATTCCTAAGTCGAGTCACAAGGAGCGCATGGCGCAGAACATCAACATCTTCGACTTCAAGTTGACGATGGAAGAAATGACTCAGATAGCCACGATGAACCAACACGACGCGGGAACCATCAACTTTCAGGACCCGCAGTTCGTGAAATATCTTATCGAAACCTACGGATGAAAGTACTATTGATCAACGGAAGTCCTCACGCTCATGGCTGTACTTATACGGCTTTGGGCGTGGTGGCTGACGAATTGCAGAAGGCTGGCATGGAGACAGAGATCATCCACGTCGGTCATAAGGACATCCGGGGCTGCATCGGCTGCTATAAGTGCCGTGAATTGGGACGCTGTGTCTTTGACAAGGACATGGTCAATGAGGTAGCCAAGAAGTTTGAGCAGGCCGACGGACTGATTATCGGTTCTCCCGTCTATTATGCAGGAGCGAATGGAACGCTGGTGTCATTTCTCAACCGGTTGTTCTTCTCAACATCGTTCGAGAAGCGTTTCAAGGTGGGCGCAGCCGTTGTCTCAGCCCGCCGCATGGGCACCACGGCCACGCTCGACCAACTGAACAAGTATTTCCTGCACGGCGAAATGCCAGTGGCTGCGAGCCGCTATTGGAATGCCGTGCATGGTAATTCACCTGAAGACGTAATGAAAGATGAAGAAGGACTACAGACGATGCGTGTGCTGGGTCGCAACATGGCTTTTCTTATCCGTGCCATCTGTGCTGAGCGTGAGCATGGCGGCTTGCCAGAGCAGGAACCCCAGCGTATCGCAACGAATTATATCAGATAATCTAATGAATGACAAAAGTCAGATTGAAGCCCTCTACCTCGAAATGTACAAGGCAATGGTAGAGAAGGATACAGCAACATTAAGCCGTGTTCATGCCGATGATTTTGTACTGATTCACATGACGGGCATGCACCAGTCGAAGCAGGTGTATATCCAGTCAATCGCTAACGGCACGCTGAACTACTATTCAGCCGAGCACGAGCAGATGGACATCAGGGTCAATGGCAATAAAGCTACCCTCACAGGTCGTAGTCGAGTCAATGCCGCCGTCTTTGGCGGAGGTCGCCATACATGGCGTCTGCAACTATATTTCGACCTTGTCAAAGAAGATGGGACGTGGCGGTTTACACTTGCGCGTGCTTCAACATATTAAGAATAACATCAGGGAACTTGTCGTATACGTCCTATCTCCTGACTCGGATTTACAATACTTATTATCTTTAGACAGGCTTATGCTGCACAAAAATAGGCAAAATAAGTCTAAGTCTAAAGGTTTATTTGTATTTTTGTAATTCCAATTTGACGAAGACAATGAATATAGAAGACTATCGTGAGTTTTGCCTTTCATTAGGTACAGATGTGGAAGAAAAACTACCTTTCACCGCTTTTCATTATGCCAGTGGCGTTTTGGTGTTCTATGTCAATGGACACATGTTTTCGTTCTTTGACTGCGATAACTTTGGCATAATTACTCTTAAATGCCAGCCCGACCGCATTGAGGATCTGAAAGCACGTTATAGTTGTATCGGCAAACCATTTAATCTATCACCAAAGTACTGGATTGGCGTTGATGCAAATGAAGCTACTGACGACCTTCTTCAAGAATTAACACGTAATTCATACGAGATCGTCAGAACAAAATACAGGAAATAGTTACACGGAAAGGTTATGGGATCTGTCACCAAATTATCATAGACAATGCTGGTAAAGAAAACTGTGTGAATAGCTTTAAAGTCCTTGGGGCTTTATTCTATTCGCCAGCTCTTTGGTATTCAGCACTGCGATGATGCTGAAAGCGAAAACGTCATCTTCTTGAAGAACTGTTCCAAATCTACATCGGAGTTTTTCTCAATAGCGGCCAGTGCTATCTCGGCGCGTTTATTGGTGGCGTTTGTCTTAGCACGTGCCACAAGAGCCACGATAATAATCGGAAGCACCACAAAAATCCCTAACAGGACTATCATTTCAGCAAATTTCATATTTTCTACTTTTTAATTGTTATACACCTATTATTCATTGAGCTCGCTCATATATTTAACGAATAAGAAGGAAAAAAAGTGACGTGAAGGAAGTTTTTCTTCATATAATTAGTTTTACTAGATGTTCCAGTCAAAATTTTAAAGCTCATACTTACAGTACCTTATGTAAATGGTCATCACTAAAAGTGAATACAATATTTGGAGTTATAGGATTAATTCATTAATTTTGAAAGCGAAAATATGTTGGCTGGGTATAAAAGAGTCATATAAGAAGAAACAGATATAATTAGCGTATAAAGATATGAAACAATTGATCGTTATCTTTTCTTTGTCATTTTTATTTTTCTGTTCGTGCGGTTCAGAAAAGGTTACGGCAGAAAAGGCATACGAGGGAGTAAACAACTATTGTCATGAGATGTATGACTGGAGTATTGCGAAGGATAATCCCTCCATTATGAATGTGATGATGGGGGAAGAATCGGATTCTACGTATGAGGTGGTATTTCGTAGTTATACAGGGGCAACGGTTAGTTTTTACGTTAACAAGACAACTGGTAATACAAGAATGGTGGAGAAAGTCCCTTTACTTAATATTGAAAATGAGGCAGGAACATTTTATTTGTTTGATTACTTAAAGAAGGAAGAATAGGTGCGATATGTTCTGAATAAGCACTTACCGTTTGCGATTCAAGTATTGACTGGGCGACTCACCAAAATGTTTTTTAAACATACGGGTAAAGTGTTGTGGGTATTCAAAACCCAGCTGCTCTGCCGTACTGGTAATACCTACTCCACTAATGAGTAACTTTTGAGCTTGTTGCATGACAAACCGGCGAATGATATTCCCCGCAGTATCATCTGTCATCTGCTTGATCAAGTCACCAAAGTAGTTGGGTGAAAGGAAAAGTTCCTGCGCGCAATATTTTACCGAAGGTAGTCCATAGGTCAGTTGCTGACCCTCTTCATAATATCGTTTGAGCAGGTTTTCAAAGCGTGTGAGCAGATCGCTGGATGATTGTACTTGCGAAGAGAGTTGACCAGCATAATATCTGGCTATATATTCCAGGATCAGTTGAAGATAAGCCACGATAATGTAGGGTGTCTGTCCATCGGTATCAGGGAGTTCCTTACGGAGGGTTTCGAGCAGGTTGACAATGGTCAATCTCTGTTCTGCCGTCATCAACAGGGCCTCATTGGTATTGTATGAGAAGTATGTATAAGAGGGCATCCTGTGTTCGAGGTCTGTTCCATGGATGAGTTCTGGATCAAACAATAGTGCCCATCCTTTGGTTTGTATCTCTTCGCCCGTATCAGCCTTGCCGCCTATCTGTCCAGGCGCAACGCACATCAAGGCATGACGATGAAGGTCGTAGGTGGTAAGACCGTAGGTAAGTTCCTCTAATGTCTCGTCACCGATAAAGATGCCGTAAACATCGTAGTTGTTGAGGGAATGACGGCAATGCTCCAGTTCGTCGTAATGGATAACTGATACGAGCGGATGCAATACGGGCGCACCAATATAGCGGGCGTAGTCGTTGACGTTGTGAACCTTCAGTATTTTGGTTTTCGACCGAGACTGCTCACTTTCTACCGAATTGATAAGAGCACCATCCTTTTCTTTCTTCATCGCATTATTCTTCATTACAACTGCAAAGATACACATTTTTTTTCCATTATCAGTAATTTTGGTTAAACAATCCGTGTTTTAATTAACAATAAGGTAGTATTATCATTGTATCTTTGCAGCGTGATTTCATCACAACACGAAACTCACGATGCCTCAGCAATTGGAGCAAGATCCTTTATGACCGGCTATCAAGAGTTTTACATTCAGTTGAACTAATAAACAATATTGACTATGGCAAAGATCGCATTAGGAACCTGGGCATGGGGCGCAGGAGCATTCGGTGGCGACACCGTGTTTGGTAGTAAGACAGACGTAGATAACCTAAAACCCGTATTCGACGCGGCAATGAAGGCAGGACTCTCTCTTTGGGATACCGCTACGGCATACGGCATGGGCGAGTCAGAAAGAATACTTGGCACACTGGCAAAAGAATACAAGCGCGAAGATGTTCAGATCTCCACGAAGTTCACACCGCAGATTGCCGAGGTGTTCGAAAACTCGGTTGAGAAGATGGCTGATGCATCTATCGAGCGTATGGGTTGCGACTATATTGACATTTATTGGATTCACAACCCGATGGATGTGGAGCGCTGGACTCCGGGATTGATACCCCTGTTGCAGTCGGGTAAGGTAAAGCGCGTAGGTGTGTCAAACCATAATATCAAAGAGATCAAGCGTGCCAACGAGATTTTGGGCGAGGCTGGCTTTAAGGTTTCAGCCGTGCAAAACCATTTCTCACTGCTTTACCGCTCATCAGAGAAGGGTGGCGTGCTCGACTACTGTAAAGAGAACGGTATCGAGTTCTGGGCTTACATGGTGTTGGAGCAAGGCGCTCTCTCTGGTAAATATAATAAGGAGAACCCGCTGCCCGAGGAGAGCGACCGTGGCAAGAAGTACAATCCCGTACTTCCACAGTTGGAGGCATTGACAAACGAGATGAAGGCGATTGGTGAGAAGTATCATGCCAGTTGTTCACAAGTAGGCATTGCCTGGGCTATCGCCAAGGGCACGATGCCCATCATCGGAGCTACGAAGGAGCGTCATGTCATCGAGGCAGCCGAGGCCGCTAAGATACAATTAACCGCAGAGGAAGTAGCACGCTTGGAGCAGTTGGCCGATGCCACTGGCATTGATACCCGTGGCGGTTGGGAACATAGTATGGAGTAATTGATAATTGATAATTGATAATTGAAAATTGAGAATTGAGAGTTAGAGTTAGAGTTAGAGTTTTATTGCTGTCCGTGATGATAGCTGCTAATATGTATGCTCAGGGCGTGATTGATGTGCATAGTCACATCATCACTCCTGAGTTTTTGTCATCTCTCGAAGACGAGGGACGGTTGATGGACGAAGGTTTTCCTCTGCCCAAATACGATGCCGAGACACATCTGAAATGGATGGATCAGGCAGGTATCCACACATCAGTATTGACATTGGCGGCACCCCAGCCGACATCTGCAAAGGTAGTGCGCAGCACTAATGAGGCTGCAGCAAAGTTAAAGCAAAGGCATCCCGGTCGTTTCCTGTTTTGTGCGGCCCTGCCATTTCCCGATGTGGATGCTGCCATCCGTGAGGCCATCTATGCTCTTGACACCCTGAAGGCCGACGGGATAAAACTGGCCACCAACGTAAGCGGTCAGTATCTTGGTGCACCCGAGCTCGACACACTGTTCTCTGTACTCAACGAGCGGAAGGCTGTCATCATTCTACATCCTCACCGTCCGGAGCCAGTCAATCGTCAGGTCATGCAGCAGACACCACTTGCCATGCAGGAATATCTCTCGGAGACCACACGCGCCGTGGCCAATATGATCAGTCGTAATGTATTGGCACGCTATCATGATATAAAGGTGGTTGTCCCCCATTGTGGAGCCTATCTGCCTTTGACCATTCCACGAATGAAGTCGCTGACTCCTGTAATGCAGGCAAACAAGATTGTTGGTGAGATCAATTATGAAGCTAATCTGGCTGCCCTCTATTACGACCTTGCCGGAGCGCACTCACCAGAGGTTATCCGCATGATGCTCACCATCACCACGCCCGATCATCTGCTCTATGGCTCCGACTATCCCTATGTGGCTCCACAGGTACTCACGAAGAGTCTTCAGCGCATGAAGGATTACCTGACAACAGAGCAAGATCTCACTCCTTATAAGGAAATGATTCTTTGGAAGAATGCGGAAAAGTTATTTAAATGAATCATCAAATAGAAATGGAATACGTAAAACTGGGAAACTCAAACCTTCGTGTATCACGCATCTGTCTGGGTTGTATGGGTTTTGGCGATGCCAGCATCGGACAACACTCATGGACCATCGGTGAAGAACCTACCCGCGAGATCATACGTCGTTCGCTCGATCTCGGTGTAAACTTCTTCGATACAGCCATCGCCTATCAGTTAGGCACCTCAGAGCAGTTTGTGGGACGTGCCTTGCGGGATATGGCAAGAGGTGAAGATGTTGTGGTAGCTACGAAGTTCTTGCCTCGCACAGACGAGGAAATCCAACAGGGCATCGATGGCCGCCAACATGTGCTCAACAATATCAATAGCAGTCTGGAGCACCTCGGCATGGACTATGTCGATTTGTACATCTATCACATCTGGGACTACAAGACACCTGCAGAGGAGATCTTGGAGGGCATGAATGAGGCTGTTCGCTCGGGTAAAGCCCGCTATATCGGTATCGCCAATGCCTACGCTTATCAGGTGGCAAAGATGAATGCTCTGGCAGAAAAGAATGGTTGGGCAAAGTTCATCAGCGTGCAGAATCACTACAACCTGATCATGCGTGAGGAGGAGCGGGAGATGTTCCCCTACTGCCGCGAGGAGAATATTGCCATGACTCCCTATAGTGCACTGGCCTCCGGCAAACTGGCCAAACGACCTGGTGAGACGTCGAAGCGTCAGAAGGAAGATGCATTCATGCACTTCAAATATGATGCCACCGCCGAACAAGACAACCGTATTGTGGATCGCGTAGTAGAACTGGCCGACCGTTATGGGGTGGAGATGACACAAATCTCTCTGGCATGGTTGTTGACAAAAGTAGAATCTCCTATTGTTGGGGCTACGAAACTGCATCACATCGAGGGAGCCGTGAAGTCGCTCGACGTCCACCTTACAGCCGATGATATCCGTTATTTGGAAGAGCCTTACATGCCACACAACCTCTCTGGCGTGATGGCAGTGAACAAGCCCATCATGAACGAAGAACCCATTTGGGTGGCAGCAAGTAAGAACAAATAAAACCAATGAATATGAAAAAGAGTTTTATCATGATCATCTGCGCCCTGCTACTGATGAGTAGCCACGCATCATCAAAGACTCTCGTGGTATATTACAGCTATACCAACAACTGCAAAGACATCGTGAACTCACTGACCAGTCAGATAGATGCTGATGTCTTGGAGATCAAACCGGCGGAGAAAGGACTCAAGTATGAAGCCAACGGCTATGCCCTCGGAACAAAGTTGCTCAATGCCATCAAGGATGCGCCCAATTCGGCAAGCAGTTATCCCTCCATCGATCCTGTGACCACGTCACTCAGCGATTATGAGACGATTATCATCGTTACACCCCTTTGGTGGAGTCAGATGGCAGCTATCATGCAAACATATCTCTTCAATAACGGAGATCAGATGGCAAATAAGAACATCGGTTTGATCGTGTCGAGTGCCAGCAGCAGTATCAGCGGTGTCGTCAGCGATTGCAAACGGCTTGTGCCTGACGGTAAATACTTCAGCGAGAATCTCTGGATCAACAATTCCAATCGGTCTAACAGGGCATCATTGATTAGGAATTGGCTTAAAGCAGTCAACTATAATACGGTTGCTGCTATCAACAATACCCGTGTCACGGAGACCTCTCCTACCCGCCTCTACGATCTGAGCGGCCGTTTGTTGGAAAAGGAACCCTCTAAGGGTATTTATATTAAGAATGGCAAGAAGATGATAAAACGACATTAAAGAATATCATTATGAAAAAAACAGTAATCATGCTCACGGCTCTGCTGGCTATCAGCCTCAGCGCCTGTTCACAGAGTAATAAAAAGGAGAACAACGAAATGAAGAAAACATTAGTAGCTTATTTCTCAGCATCAGGAGTAACGAGAGGTGTTGCCAAGCAGTTGGCAGAGGTGACTGGTGCAGACTTGCATGAGATCATGCCGGCACAACCCTACACGGATGCTGACCTTGACTGGCGTGACAAGCAGTCGCGCTCTTCCATCGAGATGCAAGACAAGAACTCGCGTCCTGCCATTACCGACAAACTCCAGAACATGCAGGATTATGACGTGGTGTATGTGGGCTTCCCCATCTGGTGGTACACCTGTCCGACGATCATCAACACCTTCATGGAGGCATACGACTTCCAGGGAAAGACCGTCATCCCCTTCGCTACATCAGGAGGCAGCAGCATCAAGAAAGCCAATGCTGATCTGAAAGCAGCCTATCCCCAATTGAATTGGAAAGAAGGCAAACTGCTGAACCGCGTTTCAAAGGATGACCTGAAGAAATGGGTAGAAGGTAATCGTTGATACATAAAAACTGATTATTGAATTTATCAAGAAATCAGGTGTTGCAGCAGTAGACTGAGATTGTATAGATGAGGGTATATCGAATTGACATACCCTCATCTTGTTAATTAATCTTAAAATACAGATATTTCCAGTCTGATTGATACAATTATTTTCCATTTTACAATTAATATTATGTGGTTAAAAAAGAAACGTCATGAATAAACTGTATCGCTCAATTCCCCTGCTGTTGGTCTTTATTACATGTCTGTGTTCATGTTCCTCGGATAACGATGATGAAACAGCATATTACGACAGCGAATACCAAGTAACCTTTTATAAAAAGCCTCCCTATGCTCATTTAGAGCAAGGACATTGGTACGACGGTAAATTCATCAAGTACATACCCAACGCCAAGGCCCCATATTATCTGCTGTTGATCCCAAAAGATGCTGAAGGTAAAAAGATCATCGATAATCTAGTTGAGAAGAAGATGGTTTCTGACTTATATAAAATAGATAATAGTGATCATTATTTCGTCACTTCAGACAGTTATTTTGAAAGTCCTCATCTATATGTATCAGATCATTACTATCTGAATAACAACAATAATGGGATAGGCGATATCCTAAGAGTTACCCCCTGTATTTCATTAGAGTTGAAAGATAACTATGGAATAGAAAACATTCAGCGGAAATACATTAACAGCATGACCCTCAAAGAGACGAAAGGAAAAGGATGGACAGTATATTACTTTGACTGTCATGTCACAAACTCTTACGAGGCGCTAAAACTGGCTAGTGAGTTATGCCAGCGAGAGGATGTCAGTTGGGCGGAAACTAGTAACTATTCACCAATCTATACATTTGACAATTAAATACAAGAATAACTAACCGAATCAATCTATATCACAAATAAGACTCAAAGTAGTCAACTAATATCGTTATACTACAATGTACTAGGACTCCCAGTTTTATGTACTAGGACTCCCAGTTTTACGTATTAAGACTCTTCGTTTTAATACCTATAGCCAACAATGAAAAGGACTCTGGCTATGCGGAATTATTTAGTTACGCGGAACCAATCGACATCAATCCATCCACGATCCACCTTCACCTCCGGCTCTATCGACAGGAAACCCATCTTGGCTCCTATCCACTTACCCTCACGCATCTGGAACTCATCACCGCACTTCTGGAATTTCTTGCCATCCATACTATAGAAGAAGGTCACCTTTCCTCCGGCTTTCACCTGCATGCGCAGATAGATATCCTCATAGATGGCAGCTTTATACTTTACCTGATCCTTGGCTGTGGGTGCCAACGAAGTGATTGTCTTGAAGGTTTCCTTGCCACCACGGTCGGCATCCTTGCAGAAGAGTTGCTGCAACTCGAAGCCATCACCCACACGGCGAACCACCAAACCGCTGTAGTTCATACCCATCATCAGCAGTCCGGCATACTGGCCCTCAGCCTTGGAAGCCACACGCACCTTGGCCGTGGCAGTAAAGACATCGGCCGGCGTCTTCTGCAACAGCAGATTGGGAACACCCCAAAGACTGTGTTTCGTCTCTTCAGAACGCGCATAGTTGAAGATGCGCATAAAGCCATCGGGAGTCGTCATACCCCACTCCTCATCATAGTTGGCATGCCATGCCCACTGCTTACCCAACATCGGAGAGTTAAACTCATCACTCTCGGCAGGGTTCATGATCGTCTTGGAGCCTGACTTCGGTTTGGTGTATTTAGCAACGGGATCACCACAACCATCACCATCCTTGTCAACTCCGATTACCGGCCAACCGTCTACCCACTTCATGGGGTTCAGGTGAACGACACGTCCGTAACATCCCTTATCCTGGAAATTCATGAACCAGTCTTCACCATAAGGAGTATGTACCCAACCACCCTGGTGGGGACCGTTGATATTAGACTTGCCCTTAGCCATCACCGTGCGATATTCATACGGTCCGTAGATGTTCTTACTGCGGGCAGCCATCTGCCATCCCTCTTCTACACCACCTGCGGGCCACATGATATAATAGTACCCGTTATACTTATAGAATTTGGGGCCCTCACTGGTGTAGTTGCCATTCTGATTGCCATCAAAGACGATCACGGGATTGCCGATGGCTCGTGTACCATCAGCCGACAATTCTCTCACCATCAACACAGAGTTGATGTGCTTTCTACTGGCGGCATAGGCATTGACGAGATAACAGCGGCCGTCTTCATCCCACAACGGACAACTGTCGATCAGTCCTTTCCCGGGAACGACGAGCACCGGGTCATCCCAACGGCCGGCAGGATCCTTCGTCTTGACCATATAGATACCATGGTCGGGGTCTCCCCAGTAGATATAAAACTCACCCTTGTGATAACGGATGCTGGGTGCCCATACGCCCTCTCCGTGACGCGGAGTCTTGAAATGAGCCTCCATCTGCTTGTCACCACCATAGAGCGACTGCAGGGCATAACCGATAATCTCCCAGTTGACCAGGTCTTTAGAATGCAGAATAGGTAATCCCGGCACGCAATTGAAGGTGCTGGCGGTAAGATAATAGTCATCCCCCACCACACAAATGTCAGGGTCACTATAGTCGGCGTTCAACACCGGATTAGTGTAAGTGCCGTTACCGTTATCGGGGCACCATACCTGCGACTTATACTGAGCCGACATCATCAGGGGTACCGAAAGGAATAAAAGAGTCAATAGGTTTTTCATTTTGCAATTTTATTGTTTTATTAATTCGAAATTACAAGATTACGAAATAAGTGCTTACACTGTCAATACGAAATTATTCTCTATTTTACTTAACTTCAACTGATAATTGACATCATAGACGACGCTCATCAACTGTTTTACATCCGTGGGCTGATGAGGGATTGACAGGGCTACATGCCCCATGGTGCGCCGCAGGTTAATCTCCACACACGGGTGAAGCAGGAATCCCTGTTGGTTATCACTCGCAACGACCATCATATCAATGCCAAACGGACCGACATATCGTCTCTTGAGAAGTTTTTTAAAATAGTCGGTAGCCTTCATGATGACCGTATCCAGCAGTTCTGCCGAAACGTACTTCTCCAGCATCTCCCGTTTCTCCTCCTCTGTGGCGATCAGGTTACTGGTATACGCCCCATTGCGCGTCTCAAAGAGAGAAAGACCGAGATAGTTGACTGCTCCGTCTGCCGACACCTCGAACTCCATGCCGAAATCCTTTACCTTATTATAATAAGGCTCCACCATCACCCCACCCTGCGTGTGGATGACGTTACGGATGAATCCTGTGACAGAAGGAGTGAACAGACCGTCGATATAGCGCACGCCACGGCCACTGCTGCTCCAGGGCGCCTTGATCACCATCCTCGGCATCTGCCGTAACAGCTCCTTCACTCTCTCCTCTGTAGTGACATAGACACTCTCACCACAAGTCACGTGCTCCAATCCTGCCCGTAGGAAAGACAGCGCCTCGGTAGTCTGTACTCTACTCGACAGCATTCTTATCTGCTGCAGTTCTTGATCATTGGGAAGCAGATTCTCAGGCACCCCTTGTTCTTGAAGCATGGTCTTCAGGGTGATATCCCATCCCCAAGGACAGATATCGTCAAAACGCAGATTGCGCAGCTGCTCTTTGTTGAGAAAGAGAATCTCCAGTTTCTTCTTATGGAAATATTTGGTGGCAGCCTTCACGGCATAGGGTATATCATCCACTAATACGGCATCTCCATCAGCTGCCCACAGGGTCGGTATCCACCCCAGGTTCATTCGCAGTTCCTGGGCCGCATGAGGAACCGTGAGATGCTTCCTGTGGTAGGCTAAAGCAATGTCGTGTTCAGGGTTAAAAATATGTAGTTTCATGAATGATTTTTCAATATTTCTTTCTTTTCTTTGCAAAAATAATAAAAAAAATCGAGAAATCGCAAACTCTACTTTGCAATTCGAGAAATTATAGCTATATTTGCAAAATTAAATAAACAGATCGAAAAATCATGGAGGCTTTTTTTCGTACACACTCCTACTTAATTGAGCATACCAACGCACCTGTCAGGCGACAGTTGATGGATGAAATCAACTGGGATGACCGTATGATTGGTATCAAGGGTACACGTGGTGTGGGGAAGACTACCTTCTTATTGCAATATGCCAAGGAGCATTTCGATATCTACGATCGTAAGTGCCTCTATGTGAACATGAACAACTTCTATTTCCAGGGCCGCGGCATTGCCGATTTTGCAGGGAAATTCTACAAGCAGGGAGGTAAGGTGCTGCTCATCGACCAGGTATTCAAGGAGCCCGCATGGAGCAAGGAGTTGCGCAAGTGTTACGATCTGTACCCCGGATTGAAGATTGTCTTCACCGGTTCGAGTGTGATGCGACTGAAGGAGGAGAATCCTGAGTTGAACAATATCGTGAAGAGTTACAACCTGCGCGGTTTCTCTTTCAGGGAGTTCCTCAACCTACAGACAGGCAACAGTTTCAGATCGTACACCCTTGAGGAGATACTCAACAACCACGAGCAGATCGTGCGGACCATCCTGCCGAAGGTTTCTCCGCTGCAGTATTTCCAGGATTATATCCACCACGGGTTCTACCCCTTCTTCCTGGAGCACCGTAACTTCTCGGAGAATCTGCTCAAGACGATGAACATGAATACAGAGGTGGATATCCTGCTGATCAAGCAGATAGAGCTGAAATATCTGACGAAGATCAAGAAACTGTTCTACCAACTGGCGGTCAATGGTCCGAAAGCACCGAACATATCACAGTTGGCTAATGACATCGAGACCAGTCGTGCCACGGTGATGAACTACATCAAATACCTGGCAGACGCCCGTCTGATCAATATCATCTACCCCCTGGGGGAAGAGTTCCCTAAGAAACCGAGCAAGGTGATGCTTCACAATACCAACCTGATCTATGCCATCTACCCCATCGACATCAACAGACAGGATGTGATGGAGACATTCTTCGTGAATAGTCTGTGGAAGGATCATAAGGTAAACCAGACGGTAAGAGACAATGTCTATCTGGTTGACGGGGAAAAGAGATTCAGGATTGTGGATGCCCTGATGACAAAGAATATCCGGTATCAGCCGGGAACGATCTATGCCCGCTATAACACAGAGATAGGTAATGGCAATCAGATACCGCTCTGGCTGTTGGGATTCCTGTATTAGAAGGTATTTAGACGAAATATAATAATACATTAACATTAATATTTTATTTAAAATGGCAAAAGAAAAAAAGTTTATTACATGTGATGGAAACGAAGCCGCTGCACATATCTCGTATATGTTCAGTGAGGTTGCCGCTATCTATCCCATTACCCCATCATCACCTATGGCTGAGCACGTAGATGAGTGGGCTGCAAGAGGTAGAAAGAATCTTTTCGGACAAACAGTCAGCGTAACAGAAATGCAGTCTGAGGCTGGTGCAGCAGGTGCTGTACACGGTTCTCTTCAGGCAGGTGCCCTGACAACAACGTTTACCGCTTCTCAGGGTTTGTTGCTGATGATTCCCAATATGTACAAGATCGCAGGTGAGTTGTTACCCTGTGTATTCGATGTATCTGCACGTACACTGGCTTCTCACTCTCTTTGTATCTTTGGTGATCACCAAGACGTGATGGCTTGCCGCCAGACCGGTTTCGCCATGCTGTGCGAGGGATCAGTACAGGAAGTGATGGATATGACAGCCGTTGCTCACTTGGCTTCTCTGAAGACTTGTGTTCCTTTCATCAATTTCTTCGATGGTTTCCGTACATCACACGAGTATCATAAGATCGAGCGTTTAGACAATGAGGATATCCTGCCACTGGTTGACATGAACGATATCAAGGCATTCCGCGACCGTGCACTCACTCCTGAGCGCCCTGTTACACGTGGTACTGCCGAGAATCCTGAGACATTCTTCACACACCGTGAGGCTTGCAATCCTTATTATGATAAGGTACCCGAGATCGTAGAAAACTACCTCGGTGAGATCAGCAAGATTACCGGTCGTGAGTATCACCTGTTCTCTTACTATGGAGCAGAGGATGCAGACCGCATGATCATCCTGATGGGTTCTGCTACTGATGCAGCCCGTGAGGCTATCGACTACCTGAATGCCAACGGTGAGAAGGTGGGTATGATCAGTGTTCACCTGTATCGTCCATTCTCTGTTAAGCACTTGCTGGCAGCCGTTCCAAAGAGCGTTAAGCGTATCGCTGTGCTCGACCGCACAAAGGAGCCAGGTGCAAATGGCGAGCCATTGTATCTCGACGTGAAGGATGCTTACTATGATGTTGAGGATCGTCCATTGATCGTTGGTGGTCGTTATGGTCTGGGATCTCACGACACCACACCGGCACAGATCATCTCTGTATTCAACAACCTGGCATTGCCACAGCCCAAGAACCACTTCACCATCGGTATCGTTGATGACGTGACATTCACCAGTCTGCCACAGGTAGAGGAACTTGCCCTCGGTGGTGACGGTATGTTCCAGGCTAAGTTCTTCGGACTGGGTGCCGACGGTACTGTAGGTGCCAACAAGAACTCTGTTAAGATCATTGGTGACAATACCAATAAATATTGCCAGGCATACTTCTCTTATGACTCAAAGAAGTCTGGTGGTTTCACCTGCTCTCACCTGCGTTTCGGTGATACACCTATCCGCTCAACCTACTTGGTAACCACTCCTAACTTCGTAGCATGCCACGTACAGGCTTACCTGCACATGTATGATGTGACACGCGGTCTGCAGAAGAACGGTCAGTTCCTGCTGAACACCATCTTCGATGCTGACGAGCTGGAGAAGTTCATGCCAAACAAGGTAAAGCGCTACTTCGCACAGAACAATATCACAGTATATACCATCAACGCAACTAAGATTGCACAGGAGATCGGTCTGGGTAACCGCACCAACACCATCCTCCAGTCTGCCTTCTTCCGTATCACTGAGGTGATCCCTGTAGAACTGGCTGTTGAGAAGATGAAGGCTGCTGCCCTGAAGTCTTACGGTGCTAAGGGTCAGGATGTGGTTGACAAGAACTATGCCGCTATCGATCGTGGTGGTGAGTACAAGCAACTGACTGTGAAACCTGAGTGGGCTAACCTTCCTGATGACACTGTTGTTGAGGATGATGCTCCCGCATTTGTGAAGGAACTGGTTCGTCCGATCAACGCTCAGGCTGGTGACCTGCTGAAGGTTTCTGACTTCGTTAAGCACAATACCGTTGACGGTTCTTGGAACGTTGGTACTGCCGCTTATGAGAAGCGTGGTGTAGAGGCATTCGTGCCGGTATGGAACAAAGAGAACTGTATCCAGTGTAACCAGTGTGCTTATGTATGTCCTCACGCAGCTATCCGTCCGTTCGTTCTCGACGACAGTGAGTTGGCTGGCTTCGCAGCAGCAGAGGATACCATCACCATGAAGGCTCCTAAGGCTATGGCCGGTATGCACTTCCGTATTGAGACATCTGTTCTCGACTGTCTTGGATGCGGTAACTGTGCCGATATCTGTCCGGGTAACCCGAAACTGGGTAAGGCTCTTACCATGGTTCCATTCAACCCAGATGCTGAGGAGATGAAGCAGGAGGCTAAGAACTGGACATACCTGACGAAGGAAGTGAAGAGTAAGCAGGATCTCGTTGACATCCGTAGCAACGTGAAGAACTCACAGTTCGCTCAGCCACTCTTCGAGTTCTCTGGAGCATGCTCTGGTTGCGGTGAGACACCGTATGTGAAACTCATCAGCCAGTTGTTCGGTGATCGTCAGTTGATCGCTAATGCTACCGGTTGTTCTTCTATCTACTCTGCTTCTATCCCATCTACTCCATATACAACTAACGAGAAGGGTCAGGGTCCTGCCTTCGACAACTCACTGTTCGAGGACTTCTGCGAGTTCGGTATGGGTATGGTAATGGGTAACAAGAAGATGAAGGAGCGCGTGGCTAAGTTGCTCGCAGAGGCTTGTGAGAAGTGTGATGTAACTCCTGAATACAAAGCTCTTGCTGAGGAGTGGATCGCCAACCGCGAGGATGCTGACAAGACCAAGGAGATTGCTCCGAAGTTGCGTGCAGAGATTGCTGCATGTGCTGCCAAGGGTTGTGAGATCTGCAAGGAACTGCAGACACTCGACCACTATCTGGTGAAGCGCAGTCAGTGGATCATCGGTGGTGATGGTGCTTCTTATGATATCGGTTACGGTGGTCTCGACCACGTGATCGCTTCTGGTGAAGATGTAAACATCCTCGTTCTCGATACTGAGGTTTACTCTAACACCGGTGGTCAGGCTTCTAAGGCTACTCCTCTGGGTGCTATCGCACAGTTTGCTGCTCAGGGTAAGCGTATCCGCAAGAAGGATCTGGGTATGATCGCTACCACCTATGGTTATGTATATGTTGCACAGATTGCTATGGGTGCTGACCACAACCAGTGTCTCAAGGCTATCCGTGAGGCTGAGGCATGGCACGGACCATCTATCATCATTGCTTACGCTCCATGTATCAACCACGGTCTGAAGGCTAAGGGCGGTATGGGTAAGAGCCAGGCAGAGGAAGCTAAGGCTGTAGAATGCGGCTACTGGCACCTGTGGCGTTACAACCCAGCATTGATCGAAGAGGGTAAGAATCCGTTCTCACTCGACTCTAAGGCTCCACAGTGGGAGAAGTTCCACGACTTCCTCATGGGTGAGGTTCGCTATCTGTCAGTGAAGAAGGCTTATCCTAACGAGGCTGAGGAGCTGTTCGCTGAGGCACAGCGCATGGCTAAGCTGCGCTACCAGAGCTATGTTCGTCAGACTCAGATGAACTGGGCTGCTGAGGAAGAGGCTTAATGGTTTAGAGTTTAGGGTTTAGAGTTTAGAGTTTTAAGCTTGGAGCTTTATTCTCTTAACGATAACTATTCATACGGGGGACAGGTCCTGCACAGGTCCTGTCCCCTATTAATTATTCTTAGATGACGATACAATACCTTATTATAATAATAGTCTTAGCCGCCGCTATTGGCTATGCCGCATGGCGCATCTATCTGGCCATACGTCATGCCAACGATCCGTGCTATGGCTGCGAGGGATGTGCATTGAAAGAGTTAAAACAACAATCAAGAGGTAAAAAAACGCCATGTCCCGATAAAAAACAATAGAAAAATTTGGTTAATCGGAAGAAAAGAAGTACCTTTGTGCCCGCAACAAATAACATGGTGCCTTAACAAAGCGGTTATGTGGTGGTCTGCAAAACCATATAGAGCGGTTCGACTCCGCTAGGCACCTCATCAAGAATCCCACAGATTACTTTTATAAGTACCTGTGGGATCTTTGTTAAAAGACCTTTTAGAGACAACGGCAGCCGACAAATGACGAAAGATGAACTATTGCTCCGGATACGTGAAGGAGGAAAACTGAGCAATAACGACCAACTGCAATTGGTTGCCTTACTGAGTATTCCGGCCATCATCGCACAACTGTCGAATATCCTCATGAACTATATTGATGCGGCGATGACAGGAACACTGGGTGCCAATGCCAGTGCCAGCATCGGTTTGGTATCCACCACCCTATGGCTATTCTGGAGTGTCATCGGCTGTTCCACGACCGGATTCTCTGTACAAGTGGCACACCGCATCGGTGCAAACGACTTCAAGAGCGCTCGAGATATCTTCCGGCAGTCACTTTCCGCATCACTCGTTATCAGTATCATCACGGCACTTATCGGTGTCTCCATCGCCTGGCATCTTCCCGGTTGGTTAGGAGGAGAGGAGGCGATAAGACATGATGCTACGATCTATTTCCTCATCTTCGTCATCGGTCTGCCCTTCGGTATGATCGACATGTTGGCAAGTGGTATGCTGAGATGCGCCGGAGATATCAAGACTCCAAGCATTGCCAATGTGGTGATGTGCATCTTAGATATCTTCTTCAACTTCCTGCTGATCTTCCCCTCACGTACTGTCGAAATACTTGGTATTCAACTATGGATACCCGGTGCAGGATGGGGCGTTGCCGGTGCTGCCATCGGCACATGTATTGCCGAGGCCCTCGTTGCATTCTGGATGTTATGGTATGCCGCCACGAAGAGCAAGGAGTTGGCTATATGGAAAGAGAAAGGACCTTTCCTCCCTACCCGCGATGTGCTCCGTAATGCCTACTATATTGCGGCCCCCATGTTCTTACAAAGGGTGGTGATGAATGTGGCACAAATCGTTTCTACAATCATCGTGGCCCCTTTAGGAGCAGTCGCCATTGCTGCCAATGCTTTCGGTATCACAGCCGAGAGTCTTTGTTACATGCCAGGATACGGTATCAGTGAGGCTGCAACGACTTTGGTAGGACAGAGTGTGGGTGCCGGCAGATATAAGCTTACCTATCGGTTGGCATGGCTCACCACCATGGTGGGTATCATCGTGATGACCATCATGGGAATCATCATGTGGTTTGGAGCCCCCTGGATGATGAGTATACTGACCCCAGTAGAGGCCGTTCGCCAATTAGGTACAGAATGTCTGCGTATTGAAGCATGGGCAGAACCGATGTTTGCAGCCTCTATTGTTGTTTACGGCGTATTCCTCGGCACTGGTGATACGATGAAGCCGGCACTGATGAATCTCTTCTCGATGTGGGCCGTACGTATCACATTGGCAGCCGCTCTTGCTCCTTCATTAGGCTTACACGGCGTATGGATAGCCATGGCAATAGAACTGACCTTCCGTGGTATCATCTTCTTAATACGGCTCAGATGGGGACACTGGATCAAGATAAGAAGGAAATAGGTCATCATACATCATCAAGTTGTAAAAGGGTATTACATTTTATCTTATAGAAATCAGCAGTATTCTCGAATCATTTACTCATTAATTCTCCTGAATTCTCTCGAGAATTCAGAAACAGTAATCAATAAAGGCGATGTGAGGAATAAAAAGTATCATAAGAGAAGACCTCTAATGAAAGTGCAATTGCGGGATTATATATCGCTAGGATAACTTTGTGACTCTCAGCCCTTAGTGCGGGATTGACTGCGTCGATCCCACCCTGCCACGGGCTGACTCCCTGCGGAATTATATATCCCGTAGGCTGGCGCCAGCCAGCCTAACAAGGATTAAGGAATAAACTTATGAAAGCAAGCTTTCTTCGTTTATTCCTTAATCCTTGTGACTCCCGCGGGATTCAAACCCACAACCTTCTGATCCGTAGTCAGATGCTCTATTCAGTTGAGCTAGGGAGCCTCTTCCTTAAAAGCGATTGCAAAGGTAGGGTGTTTTTTCGAAACCACCAAATTTTTTCTCGACTTTTTTCAAAAAAGAATGAAAGTTTTCGTAAATATTGAGTAATGAGGGGGAGATTACGGGACAAGCCAGTAATGAACAATGAGTAGACTGAACACCTACGTAGGACTGTCCCCCACCCTACACATAAAAAGGGCTTACATGAAAGTAAGCCCTTACCATAAATTCGAAAGGAATTTTATTTGTTCTCGCAATGCTTAGCATCTTTCTCGCAGGCATGGCCTTGCTCGCATTTGCCACATTTTCCTTCGGCTTTCTCACACTGGCCTTCAGTCTTGCAGCACTTTCCTTCTGCCTTGTCGCATTGCTTGCCTTGCTCACACTTGCCGCACTGGCCTTCTTTTTCACAATGCTTGGCATCTTTCTTGTCACACTGCTTGCCTTGCTCACACTTGCCACACTGGCCCTCTTTTTCGCAATGCTTGGCATCTTTCTTATCACACTGCTTGCAGTCCTGCTTGGCTGCCTCTTTCTTGCTGGCCTGATAACCGAACTTTCCGAAAGCCTTCATGATCTTCTCTTCATTGGTCTTATCGGCATCGTACTGAACGGTAACTGCCTGCTCATCGATATTGGTCTCCACGCTCTTGATACCTTTCTCAAAGCGCAGGTTGCCCTTGATCTTGTTCTCACAACTCTCACAGTGCATCTGCGGCATGGTAGTCAGAACAACAGTCTTAATGTCTTTTGCAAAAGTGACGCATGCTACGAGGAGCATCGTCAGCATCATCATACTCTTTTTCATCTTTCTTAAAATTATAAGTTAAACAATTATAGTTTTCCAAAATTAATACGTACGCCAATATAACCCATAGCGCCCTGCACCGGTCCCCATACCATGGTGGCATCGAAGAGATTACTCCAAGGATCATGAGCATTGACAATGGGGTTCTTCTGGCGGAAGCCTGTCAGGTTCTCACCACCGATATAGATGGAGAAATGGCGGAACCAGCGGGTAACCTGTGCACTGAGCTGCTCGTAAGAGTGGAAACGCTCTGGCCACATGGCCTGACCATCACCATCGAGTGTAGGTGTAGGTAGACGGCCACCGCCATTGAGTTGTAGCGTGGCATCAAACTGCCATAGACCCAGAGGAGTCTTATATGAGGCGGTGAGCAAACCCTTATAACGGCTGTTGAGAGGCTTAGTCATCGTCTTATGGTCTGGTCCATAGGCACACTTCACATCATTCAAACGGTAGGCGGCCGTTACGGTCATGCCCTTGAACAATGGATAGGTGGCGTCGATCTGGAAGGTATGGCTATAGCTCTTGCCATTGAGATTGTGAATAGAGATAAAATGATTACTCATCTCATAGTCGACAACGGCCTGCTGTTTGAAGTCGGTGTAGTAATAGTCGGTATTCAACTTCAGGGTATTACCAAACAGAGGTATGAGCCATGCCATGCTGACACCATAGTTCCAAGCCTCTTCCTGCTGCAGTTGGTTGTCTACCGTCAGGATTCTACCGCTGGCCAACAGGTTGCTGTTCTCCGCATAGGCAAAGGGAGTACGGTAACCTTTACCTGCAGATAAGCGGAAGCTTACCAGGTCGCTGGGCATGTACTTGACATGCACGCGGGGGGTGACGAAGGTGCCGTAGATATCGCTATGGTCGATACGTACACCGCCCATCAGGATTAAACGGTTGTCTTTGTTGTAGGTGTACTGCACATAGGCACCCGGGGTGGTCTCCTTCTGGATCAGCGTGGTGTGGGAGATAGGATTGTATACGTAAATATCAGATATTCCTATGTTGTCGTACATACGAGGATCTATATCCTTGATATTCTGGTGCAGGTAGTCGTGGTTCAGACTCAGACCGGCAGAGAGGTTGTGCTCCTTGGTGAAATTAGTCTCAAACATCAGTTGGGCATAGGCATTCTTCTGATTCACATAATAACCCTTATAGCCGTAGCTGCCATCCTGCACGTGCATGGAGGCATTGCTCATCAGGGCGATGTTGGTGCCATGTTCCTTGTTGAGCACGAAGGCATGTTTCATATAGGCCTCGTAGCGGTCGGTGGCTATATTAATAAGGTAGGGGTTGTCGGTATGCACATGATGGCCAGCCTGACCACCCTCACGATCTTCCTTCAACAGTGAGATACCAGCATGGAAGATATAATGGTCGCCCACACTGCGCCAACGGTTCTGCAGGTTGTACTGCCGCACGCTGGGCATGTCGACGAAGCCGTCTTTATTACGGTCGTGATGTCCCCAGTCGTTCTCAAAATGTGCCAGTATCTCGGTAGCCAGCGGACCCTTCACATGTACGTTGGCATCAGCATTGGCCTCGAGCTTACTCATGGTGTTACCATAGAGATTGAAGGTGACACCCTCGTCATCATCGGGTTTGAGATACTCCACATCTATCTGGCCAGTGATCGACTCATAGCCGTTGCGCACAGAGGCACTACCCTTTGACACCTGGATGCTCTTCATCCAGGGGCCTGGCACATAACCTAACGAATAGGGAGCAGCGGCAACACGGAAATTAGGCAGGTTCTCGGTGAGCATCTGTACATACGTACCCGACAGGCCCAAGAGTTTAATCTGCTTGGCACCTGTGGCAGCATCACTATAGTTGACATCCACAGAGGGGTTGGTGGTAAAACTCTCACCGAGGTTGCAGCAGGCGGCCTTGAACAGTTCATCCTGTGTGATCACAGCTCCATTCACGGCACCAGCCATACGACGCGTGGTGGACTTTGAGACGACCGTCACCTCGTTGAGGTCTTTCTCCTTCCATACTCCAGTGGTGTCGGTGCCCTGTGCGAATATCTCATGAGCAATCAGCAGACTGAAAGCTAACAACAAAACATTTCTCATCGTCATATTTATATAATTGTCATTTCTCTATTTTATTGTATTCTCCTTTTATCTTTTTGATCTTCAGCAACAAATCCTTGTAATGTCGCTGACTGATACCCGAAGTTTGGTCTGCCAACTGACTGACTTTCTGCTCCACCTTGTCAAGATGCTCCAACACATACAATGTGACATCGGTATTGACAACGGCTGCATTCATCGATGAGGCAGCAGAGCCCTTTTCAATACTGGTCTTCGGGAGAATGGCCGTACCCAGCATGGATACATACACCCGATGCAGTTGACGACTGTACTCGTCTTGTTTCTCATTGCCTGAGCCTAACGGCTTCCAGGCGGCGGCCAACACATCATCAAGATACTCTCCGATGGGATAGACGCCAGCCTTGATCTGATTGGCTATCAGGTTGGCACTGAGCAGATAAGCCAGACAGGTGCGGGCACGGTTCATATTCTCATCGTCTACATCGGTGCCGACCTTATCAATAATACTCTGCGGGTATAGCCATAGCGGAGCTTCGAAGACATTGCGGCCAATCCAGTCGATAGCTTCCTTCTGCAGGTGCTTAGGGGTATACTCAAAGGGCTTCATGCCAGGGATGGTGTTCTTTTGGCGACCCAGGATATTGCGTTGCACATGGTTGCAATAACGTTGGAACTGGGCCCTGACCGACTTGTGCATCTCCTGCAGGTCGTCGTACTGACCATCGGGCTGGGCTGTCCACTGCTCAAGGTTGGCTACCACGCGCTTCAGGTTCTTCACACCGTAATCGCTGGCCTTCATGTTATTATCTCCCAAACTCTCGGTCTGACTGCGCGGATCCTGTCCCTTTCCCTCATCACCGAGATAGGCTACATGCGGATTCTTGCGGAGCATCTCCGTAACCTCCTTGCGCAAGGCCGTACGCTCACTGTAGGCATTCTTATACTCAGGACGATACTGGTAACCCCACTTAATGGCCCACTTGTCGTAGTCGTTGATGCGGGGGAACAAACCTTTCTCAGAGATATGATCCTCGGGCTGTGCCACGTAGTTGAAACGGGCATAGTCCATAATACTATACGTATGACCGTGGGCCTCTACCCACTTCTTGTCACGCAACTTCTCCACCGGGGTGAAAGAACTGGAGAGCATATTGTGACGCAAGCCTAACGTATGGCCCACCTCATGAGAACTGACAAAACGGATAAGCTCACCCATGAGTTTGTCATCCAACTGCATCTTCTGTGCCCGTTTGTCGAGTGGACCACACTGGGTGATATACCACTTGCGTACCAGGTTCATCACATTGTGATACCAACATACGTGGGCTTCGATAATCTCACCCGAACGCGGATCGACGATACGGGGGCCATAGGCATTCTCGGTCTCGGAAGGCAGGTAGCGCAAGAAACTGTAGCGGGCATCATCAGGACTGATATTGCTGCCCTCAGGAACTTCTTTAGCCACGATAGCATTTTTGAAGCCCGCTGCCTCGAAGGCCACATTCCAGTCGTTGATACCTTTCATCAGATAGGGCACCCACTTCTTAGGTGTGGCAGGGTCGATATAATAGACGATCTGCTTCTTAGGCTCGGTGAGTTTGCCGGCAGCATAGGCCTTGGGGTCTTTCGGCTCCAGACGATAACGCTGCGCAATGGCATAGTGCTTTGATGACTCATCATCAGAGAAGGAAGTGATGCGATTCACGAAATAACCCACACGCTCATCCTCCAAACGGGGCTGCATAGGTTTTTCAGGCAGCAGTACGATACTGGTGTTCAGGCTCAGCGTGATAAAACCCGACTGGGCGGCCACCGAGCGGGTGGTACGTCCGACACCGCCACCGGTGGATGCACCATAGGTACGCAGCGTGGTAACCTCTACATTGGTGGGGAACACTTTCATAGTATCGATGAAAGTGCGATCTTGCACCAAACTGGTAACACCAACGATCGTCTTGTCACTCTGCGAAAAACCGCTAATGTAATTCTCCTGCATAAACAGATTGGTCACATCCACCAACTGATCGCCCGAAACGGAATCCTTGCCGATGACATCAAACTTCATGAGGATGGGGTCCACCGTAGAGCGCTCCACGAGCAGGGCCATCTGATCATTCTCGTCGGCCACCTGCGACTTCAGGTAGTTGCGCATGAAGAGGGTCTTGTCGTCACGACGCTCAAAATAGATCACGTTGTGATTGACCTCCTCACCAGGCAGTTTGGCAAATCCTTGTGGGACATTGACAAAACGGGTGACCACAAGGAACATGCGGTTCAACATCTTCTCAGGGAGTTCGAAATACCACTTACCATCGATATGGCGAACGGTAAAGACGCCCTGCTGCACGGAGCCGCCCTTCTTGAGCAGTTCCTTGTAGGCATCTTTCTTGGGTGTACCTGATTTATCTGGTTTACCCTTTTTATCATCGTCTCTCTTCTCTACCCCTTTCTCTGGGTGATGTTTCTTAATTGTGTCGCTCTGGTGAACGGTAGCTGTACCCCTCACCATCGAAGAAAAATGCTGGGGTGCTGCTACTGCTCCACAGAGCACCAGCAGCACTACGGCAAATGTGAATAGTCTACTCTTCATATAATTATTACTCATCTGTATTTAATGTCAGATTAGGATTACGCTCACGGGCTGATTTCGGGAACGGGATGATATACAGTCGTGAGTCGGGGCGCAGCGTGTAAGTCTGCTGAGCAACAGTCGTGGTGAGCACTGGGAAGGCACGGGTAATGGTCTTGGCATACTCGGGCTCGGTATTCAAGCGTTTGAGATCCCAGAAACGGTGGAAGCCGAACAGCAGTTCCTTGCGTCGCTCAGTGATGATCTGATCCATTACTTCTTTAGCACTATTCGCTGTGGCTGTCGACGGGTCATAGCCCACGATACGGTTCTTCCTCAAGGTAGAGAGGGTCGACATAGCCCCTGAGAGATCACCCAGTCGGGCCTGGCATTCAGCAAGGATAAGGTATATCTCGGCGGTGCGCAGACCGACGGTGGAATAGTAGAAACGGTTAAGGGTGGCTCCAGACAACCATGTAGAGGCTCCTACCCCAGCATCAAAGTAATAAGCATAAGCTCCGGTGCCAGAGTTTTTCTGGAAGAACAACGTATAACGCTTATCTTTTGTCTGATCAAAGAGATCGGTCAACTCCTTACTGATCTGACCATAGTTATACATCAGTGTGCCGGTGAATCCCACAGATGATGTCGTGGGGTCGAGCACCTCTGGGTTGCCGGGATTACCTGCCGTATAGCGGTATTTGGTATTGCTGGTCACCTTGCTGATGGTAGTATAGTCAACCAGTTCACTATTCAGTTTCAAGCACTGCTCTGCTGCCTCCTTAGCCTGTTGCCAGTCGCGGTGGAAAAGGCACACCAATGCTTTCAGGCCATAACCGTAAGCTAATGAAGGATGGCCCACCAAATCGGGAGTCTCTTGCAGATAAGGCAGGGCGGCGTCGATCTCACTCAGGATAAAGTCGTAGGTATCTGCCACTGTTGATTTAAACGGTGTTGCCTCCAAATCGTATTTCTTCATGATAGCGATACCACCGTCTGTGGCTGCCGTAGAGGGATCATAGGCCTTGGCATAGGTATTTACCACGACAAAGTGTTCCCATGCACGTAGCAGACGAGCCTCAGCCATACCCAGCTGTTTGATATGCTCATCACCCGGTGAACTCATAATATTGTCAATGACGATATTATAACGCAGGATATACTTGTAGGCATTCTCGTAAAGATTATTCTGACCTATCTCTGTGCGGTCGGCTTGCTCGTTGAAAGTGTAGTTGATACCATCGAGTGTGGTATTCTCAAAACCTATGATCTTCGACTCTTTGCAATAGGCATCATCTGTCAGCAATGCAAAACAAGTGGGCCAATAAGTACGATTAGGCATAAGCACCAACTCATAATAGGTATAGGCAGAATCGACAGTGACGGCACCCTTGGGCGTAAGGTCGATATAATCGTCACAGGCAGTGAATGACAGAGCTGCCATTGCAAATATGATGGATAATATCTTTTTCATAATGATGAATATTGTTTTTATTGGATGTAATTAGAAACCTGCAGAAAGACCAACAGAGAACATACGCGGTTGGTTGACGATACGTGAACCTGAGCTCAAGCCATACGATTCAGGATCGATATCATTACCTACCTTGCTGGTGTAGAAGAGGTTATTAACCTGCATAGTGAGGCGCATGGTGTTTAAACGCAGATGCTTGCACAATGAACGTGGCATGTTATAGGCCAGGTTGATACTACGTAACTTCAGATAATCAGCATCTCTGACTTGCTGATCAGAATATCTCCACCAAGAAGCAAAGTCGCTCGCATACTGGCGTCCCACTTCATCCATATCAAGATATACACGAACACCCTCGGTATTTGCAGCTGTCCAACGATCAAGGATATGTGTACTTCGCATGGTATAACCACTCTCTGACAGATCAGCTACATCAAGACGCAGCTTGTGTCCACCGGCATATACAAAGAGCGCGTTCAGTTCAAAGTTCTTATATCGCAGGTTCAATCCAAGTGATCCGTTATAAGTAGGAGTAACAGTACCCATATTTACCAGTGCATCAGTACCCTTGAGCGTAGAGGCGTGGGTAAGGTCACTGACATTGCCGTTGGCATCAAACTGCACCATCTCATTTCCTTCGGCATCCAGGATCACAGGATAACCGTTCACTACACGTCCTAAGCGATAAGCCCACAGCGTATTGAAGCTGGTGCCCTTCTTAAAGTAGTTGGAAGGTGAAGTGATATAATTCTGAGCCACCCAACTGGGATCTTCATCAACAGCTAATACCTTATTATTATTTATAGCATGGGTAAGCGTAGCTGAGAATGTCCAGTCATTGGTGTCTATCAGATTACCAGTAATAGAGAATTCCAAACCGCGGTTGCGTATCTCACCATTGTTCACCACACGGCTGTCTGTTCCCAAAGTAGAATCCATGAAACGACGTACCAGCAAGTCGCTACCATGACGATTGTAATATTCGATATTACCACGGATCAAGTTATTGAAAAGACGGAAATCCAATCCGATGTTCGTGGTAGCTGTCTTCTCCCAACGAAGTTTGGGGTTTGGCAAGTCATCACCATCGTAGTCTAAGTATGACAATCCCTGACCAAGAGGTTGCAGAGACGTACTCATCTTCTTATACTTGGCTACGAAATAGGTGGTACTCGACTGGTCCACATTACCACTGATACCATATGATGCACGCAGTTTAAGATAGGTGAGCCATGATGATGCTTTTTTAACGAATGGCTCTTCAGAGATTGTCCATCCCGCACCTACCGACCATAGCGGATGCTTTTGCTCACGTGTATCAAGACCAAAGAGGTCAGCTTCATCCCAACGGATACTTGCCGAAGCATTATAACGATAGTTATAAGAGTAATTGGCCGTGATATAATAAGAAGCATAACGGTGCTTCACATCCATCTTTGTTACAGATGGACTTGACAGACGAACAGTATTTCCGGTCATCAGACTTTCCACTCCTGTAGAAGCCATCGTCTCCCAGTCCATACGGCTTCCTGTCAGCGACTGTGGATTAAAACCATATATACGCTCTTCTAACGATGCAGGAGTATGACTCTCGCGAAGCTCCAAACCTGTTGCCGCGTTAATGGTATGAGCATTGTTGATGGTCTTGTCAAAACTCAACTGATTACGCAAAGTATAACGTTTTGAAGAAGAGTTAAACTGATTGTAACGTGCACCTTCAGGCAACTGGCTCGCACCATTGGCATCAACAAGGGCGTTGTGGGTCATACGCATCACATAGCTGTTCTTATCGCTCAGTAACTCATTCTTATAGTCACCCCACTCATACTGATAGAGCAAAGAGTACTTAAACATATTGAGGAACTTGAAGTCGGCACTTACGAATGGACGAATACGTGCACGACGGGCTGTCTCTATATTCTCTTCAAGAATATCCATTGGACTGAATGAGAATGACTTGAAAGCTGCATTCTCAGACATATTGCGCACCACTGTTCCATTCACGGCAGAACCAGCATAGCCACCGAAAGGACCGTAAGGCAAAGAAATAGGATTGCCATAGGTGTCGCATATGGCAGTATAAGGATCGAGTGATTCCTGTGTGAAAGAACTCTCTGGTGACTGTGCCCTCGACAGGCGCACATCAATACCGGTATTTAACGTCAGCCATTTCTTCAGATTAAAGGTAGACTTGAAGTACAGTCCAAAACTGTTACTGTTGTCATTGATCAAGCGATTCTTAGCATGCTGGTAGTTAAACGACACATACTGATTGCTGCGGGCTGTATGTGATGTCAGCGATACATTATATTTCTGTGTAAGCTCCGTACGCCACATGTTATCACGGAACTGATCATAGTAATTGTTCTTACGCCAACCGGCAAGCGTCTGATTCACATCTGCCTCTGTAACGACGCCATCGAACTGATCACGATACAACTGATACAAAGGATTGTAGTAATTAGTAGATGTAAAATAGTTGGCTTCACCGCCTGCCTTTGCCACTGCAGCCTTGTACATCTCTGTCTGGAAATCAATGATATCCCCTGTCTCAGCATAATGCATATTCTTAAAGTTAGGCTTCGTATTGATAAACCAGTCAGCATTCACATTGACGCGGACACCGTTCTCCTTACCTTCTTTTGTTGTTATCACAAGAACACCATTAGCGGCCAAAGCTCCATAGATACTGCTGGCAGCAGCATCTTTCAAAACAGTGACAGACTCTACATCATAAGGATTAATCTCATCCAGTGTCATACTGGTAGGTATGTTATCAATAACGATGAGGGGCTGAGTACCCACATTGTTAGAGAAAGTGCCTACACCACGCAGGATAGGACTGCTCTCTCCTGTATTAGGGTTGATATCAAAACGCAAACCTGCTACCTGTCCTTCCAAAGAACTAAGCAGGTCTTTATGCATCTGCTGATTCAATTTCTTACTATCTACAAAGCCGAAGGCTCCTGTAGCATTGGTTCGTTTGATGGTCTGATAACCAGTCACCACCACGTCGTCAAGCATCGACTCATCGTCCTCCAGAACAAAAGTGGTTACCTTACCTAACTGAGCATTGGTCTCGATAGTACGTTTTCCAATGAATGAAAGAGTGATATGATCATTCGGACTCTCACAACGCAATGAGAAACGACCATCCTTATCAGTTACGGCATTGGCTTTATTGGTTTGGTTCCTGATTACGACACCGCTCATCGGACTGTTATTCTCGTCATACACATGACCGGTCATCATATTATTATCTACAACCTCCTTCTTTTGGGCATTGCCTACCTTATTTATATAAATAAATTGCCCACGCACTTTGGACTCCAAGGGTTTTCCTCTTAACAGCTGTTTCACTGCGTCGGGAGCAGTTTGCCGATGAATATCCACATCAGCTGTCATTCCCTCAACATCGGAATATGAAAACTGAACACGATAATAACCCGACATACGCTCAATGTTGCGTAAAGCGTCCGAAAGTTTAATTCCTTTGCATTTGCAAGTAATTTGTTTAGATGTTGCCGACTGTGCACTCGCACCTGTTGACCAGCAGAACATCCTGAGCATGATGGTTATCATACTCAGGAATCTGGTTAAATGATTAAGTTTGTCCATAAATGTTTATTGTTAGGTTAGAACCTTTCTTTCTGATTAAAAACGAATGAAAAAAAACATCGGTTACCTAAAAATGGGAAAAATTCATTTGCAGTAAATGATTTTTACACCGGAAAAGTTGAATTGACATTTGCATATACCTTGACACTGTCTGTTAGAAAGATAGCTTTTGTTCATAGAAAAGGGTACCTTTATACTATCCGTTTATAGCCTTTTGCTGTATGCTGACTAAAGTCAACAACCTTGCTGACTAAAGTCGGCAATCCTTATCTAACCACAATATTATTACCTACAAGGCTTAAGTGGTTATTCATTAAGTGGTTGAGGTTGTCAATTGTTTGCTGCAGCGTGTCTTTACGAAGGGCACTGAAGTGTATCTTCTCTCTTGCCAACTCAGGGTTCTCAAAGACAACACCCACATTATACCATCGTCCTATCTCTCTCAAAACATTTACTAAACTCTGATTCTGGAAATAGAAAAAACCACTGACCCACTGGGTGACAGCATAGGTATCTACCTCATGGACTTTTATCTCACCATCTTTACCCATGTTGGCACCTTGTCCAGGATGCAAGATAATATCAGCAGGGGTATCATCGGTATGAAGAATCTCTACGGCCCCCTTAATCAGTGACACTTGCGCAGTCTCTCTATCATAATGGCGGAAATTAAATTCTGTTCCAAGCACTTTTACATGCATCTTGTCGGTGCTGACAATAAAAGGTTTCGACTCATCACGAGCCACCTTGAAATAAGCTTCACCATTGAGAATCACTTTTCTGCTATTTGAGAAAGAGGTAGGAAACTCCAAAGAACTCTCTGCATTGAGCCACACTTCCGATCCATCGGGGAGGATCACTTTCAAGTCCATACCGCGAGGGGTCTTCAGCATTCGAGTACCAGATGCCGACCGACTATCCTTACTGGATATCGGAGCCTCAGCTGTCATCTTATTCCGGGGTGAATAGAAAGATACAGAATCGAGGGATTTCAATGACCGCTCTTGTTTTCCATCAACAACCATCGTGATCTGCTGCGGACCGTCATCATACTCCATCACCGTGAGCAGATTATCATTATTACTCTTATCTAATAGGTTGGTGAACAGAAGCACTGCCACCAACATGGCAGCCGCTCCACCCATGGCAGCCAGCAGATAACGCAAAGTGTGATTGGAAGAAGGATGGGATATCTCCAACGTCTCCTGATGCACATGTTCGAAATGAGCATCAGAAAACTCCTGCCACTCCTTCTCTAAATTAGGAGTAGCAGACATCTGCCTTCTGACAGCCTGTCTTGCTCGTCTTACAGCAATATATTCCTCACGGTGCTCACCGTCGGCAAAAAAATCACGAAGTTCTTCCTCGGTATAATCCAAAGGATTATCGAGGATCGCTGCCAGGTCGATGATATGCTTTTGCTCTTCCATTTCTCCGTAATGATATTTTTTTACTTTTTTATTAAAAACGAATGATTATGCCAATCGGTTATTCACTTTTACGTTTTTTAAACTTTTCCCGAATAAAAGCAAATGATTTCACCATGTACTTATGGATGGATGACTCACTTAACTGCAATTCTTTCCCTACCTCTGCATATCGTTTACCATCAATCTGACAACGGTTGAAAATATACCTCTGACGCTGTGGTAACTCATCTATCACCTGCAGCATATATTGTATCTCCTCTTCTCGTTCCTGTGAGTGTTCTTCATACCATTCCCGCTCTATATCCAAGAATATCTGATGATAGCCAACCATAGACTGCTGACGTCTCACATGGTCTATACTGCGGTTTCTCACAGAGATATACAGGTAGGAATCGAAATCTTTTTCGCGAAGCGCCTCATACTGACTCCATGCCTTGCTAAAAACCTCACCCACGATATCCCGTGCCCATTCTTCATCCTCCACGATATCAAGAGAGCAGTAATATAACTTGGAATAGTTCTTCTTGAAAAACTCTCCAAACTCCTTCTGCAATATCGTGAGGGGTATGCTCATCGTTCACTTCTTTTAGTTTTTTGACCCATTATTTCCGAATGAGTATTTTCAAAATGCAAAACTACAAAAAGTTTTGGAAAAGTAAAAACAAAAACATTAATTTATCATTACGTGTTCTCTACTTTCAGATGTGGCAAAGAGATCTTATACTTCACCGCCAGTACACGAACAAGGACAACGAGGACGAAACAGGATATCGATGCCACCTCCTCCGCATAACCCATCATCACCAGTAGTTTGTACGCAACACCACCGACAATACTACACAGCGCATAGATCTCCTTACGGAAAATCAAAGGAACCTCGTTGATAAGCACATCGCGGATAATACCTCCTGCAGCACCTGTGATACATCCCATGATGATAGCCACCCAGAAGGGAAAACCGGCCATGAGCGTCTTATGAATACCTGCCACCGTGAAGAAGGCCAAACCAAAGGTGTCGAAGATAAACCATGTGTTATTCAGTCGTACTAAGTACTTCTTGAAAACAATCACTACCAATAAGGCCAATCCCGTACATATTATATATATACTCTTGGTCATCCAGAAAGGAGTCTGGTCGATCATCACATCACGAAGAGTGCCGCCTCCAATAGCAGTGGCCAAGCCCACGACATAGCCGCCAAACCAATCAAAGCGTTTCGCTGCGGCCAGACGGGTGCCCGAGATAGCAGCGGCGAACGTTCCTAAAAACTCAATAATTAAAATAAGTGTCTCCAAAACAAAATCTTTTTACCTTTTTATAACAATCACTCCTTAAAGCGGTCACCCCAACATTGCAACATCCGTTGATACAGTTTCTCTTCCGACGGTGTATGCTGGGCATGCCACATACGATGATCCTTCAGGGCATCGGGCAGGAACTGCTGTTCAACAAAATTACCGGGGTAATCATGCGCATATTTATAACCATCGGAATACCCCAGATCAGCCATTAGCTTGGTAGGCGCATTACGCAGATGGAGGGGAACAGGCAGATTACCTGTTGCCTTCACCGTGCTCAGAGCCTCAGCAATACCCATATAAGCGGAATTGCTCTTCGGACTGGTTGCAAGATAGACGGCACACATAGCCAATGGAATCCTGCCCTCGGGCCATCCGATCTTCATCACGGCATCGAAGGTGGCATTGGCCAGAAGCAGAGCATTAGGATTGGCTAATCCAATATCTTCTGTAGCACTGATAATCAAGCGGCGAGCAATAAACTCAGGATCTTCCCCACCCTCAATCATACGAGCCATCCAGTAGAGTGCTGCATCGGGGTCTGATCCACGAATACTCTTGATGAAGGCAGAGATGATATCATAGTGCATCTCACCGTCTTTATCGTATGCCAAAGGATTCTGCTGCAACTGCTTCACCACCATGTCATCGGTAATAACCACCTCATCATCCGTGGTGTCGGTGACAAGCTCGAGGATATTCAGTAATTTACGTGCATCACCACCACTATAACGGAGCATCGCATCTGTTTCCTTCAATACGATCTTCTTTTTCTGCAGTTCCACGTCCTGATGGATGGCATGATCGAGCAACCATAGCAAGTCGTCTTTCTCCAACGGTTTCAGCACATACAACTGACAACGTGACAACAAGGGTCGGATGACTTCAAAGGAGGGGTTCTCTGTAGTGGCACCAATAAGTGTGACTACACCCTTCTCGACAGCTCCCAAGAGAGAGTCCTGCTGACTCTTGCTGAAACGGTGGATCTCATCGATAAAGAGTATCGGACTGTTGTTATTAAAGAACCGGCCATTCTTGGCCTTCTCTATAACATCACGCACATCCTTCACGCCACTCGTTACGGCACTCAAGGTATAGAAAGGAATCTCCAACTGGTTGGCGATAATCTGCGCCAAAGTAGTTTTTCCGACACCTGGAGGGCCCCACATGATAAATGAAGAGACGCGCCCCGTATCTATCATCTTCCTCAGAACTGCGCCCTCTCCCACCAAGTGCCTCTGACCAATGTAGTCGTTGAGAGACCTCGGTCTCATCCTTTCAGCTAATGGTTGTGCCATACGCCTGCAAAGTTAACGATATTTATTCATATTCTTAGATAGATAACGAAAAAATAATGTTAGAATTAAAAAAAAGCAAAGAAAAACTTGGAAATAAGATTTTATCTCTTATCTTTGCAAAATAAAGGAACGAAAATAGACTGTCAGCGATTGCAGTCTGACGGCAATACGTTGACCATTAACAAATTAAAATAAGATATAGCGATGAAAGAGACAAACATAAAGGCGCTCACATTGAAGACCTTGAATAAGAGTAATATCTGGGACACTCAGGAGAATGACATCTTCCGTATGTGGGAGGCTGCAGAGAAAGATGCCGACCTGAAAGACAATATGCGTCATTACATGGACATTATCCACAGCGCCTATGATGCTGAGGAGGTAAAGATAGACAAACCTGAGGTGATCAAGAAATATGAGAACCGTGGTTATAAGATCGGATTACTGAAGGTTGACGAGGCCACAAAGGTGAAGTGGGCCATAAAGAAACATCCCATCTCGAGAGTCACCGACCTTACCTATGAGAATATCCGTCATATCTCAGCTGCCAAATTGATCGAGGTGCTCGACCGTAACTTCGGTGGTGGTTGGGAAAGCTTGTCACAGAGTATTCAGGATATTATCCAGAGTGCTTTCGATATCAGCACAACCACCCTTCCGAAAGACCGTCTGCACAACCCTGGTGGCATGTACGAGAAGAAGGTGAATGACGGCTTTGAGGTGTTAGAGATTGCCAAAGGTTCGTGGGTAGAGGCTATCTTCGCTAAAGAGAAGCCTGTTGTAGAGCGAGTTCGTAGTCGATTCGACATACCTGATGACAGCGAAGAACCTATCGATGAAGATGCAGACGTAGAGGTAGAGGACCACTACAATGATCCTGATGATGAGGACGATCTCTATGATGAGGAGAAGCTCACCGAAGAGAGTTATCGCACCACGATTGAGACCAGCGCAGAGGATCTGAGTCTTGACGATGTGGATGTGGCTGATGATGAATACTAAAATAATGATGAATACAAAATAAAATGGGGGACTTTCGATCCCCCATTTTATTTTACATAGCAAATAGTATTGACTATTTCCCGGTAACACTCCTCACGATACCCTCAAGGATACCCTTGAGCTCAGCACCTATACTGTTTACCTTCGTCTTCAAACCGTCGGCCATATAACCGGCACAATTCCCTTCGAGTTCACCTATATAGCGGCGCTCCTCAACGGTATAGTCATAACGACTGATATTCTGACGAATCCTCAAGAACTGATCAGCTGCCAGTTGCCAGTCCTGATAGTTATAATAGGCACTGTTATCGCGCAATTCATAAGAGAACTTCTCCAACTGACTGATAGCATGACGCTTGGTAGAGCAAGAGCTCAACAGCACACACATACCAATCAATGAGACAGCTACAAATAACTTAATTTTCATATACACTTTATTTATATATTATTGATGTTGCTCACGTAACAAATCATTAACGGTCTTCACCGGGTTGAATGTTGACAGAGGAACCTCTACAAATACGGTATTCCAATCACTCATGGCACCATTCCAAAGACCGGGCAACTCAAGGGCCTTCAGTTCCTTACCATTCTTGCTCTTTGAAGAGATGAAACCTGTGGTCTTATCAACATACTTTGGCAAATCGAACGGCTGACCCTTATAATCCTTCACGGCACATACCAGATCAACAGGATTGAAATGGGTTCCCTCTGTAAACATCTTCATATATTCCTCATTCGACTTGTCTATCTGACTGCTCTCCAAGATCTGCAGACTTACTGTGCCATCCTGATTGTAGGTAAGGAACGGACCGCCACCCGGCTCTCCGACATTCTTTACCACACCACATACACGCATCGGTCGATTCAACTTATTACGCAAGTAGATAACCAACTCTGCATCCTCCAAATCTTTGATATCTGCCTTTCTGCAACACAGATCCTGCTGAACAAAACGGATAATCTCTTCCAGTTTACGATGATTGTAAACACCAGATTCGAGCACCTCGAGATATTCAAAGGCCTTCTTCTGTAAGTCGATCAGCACACCGGCGATTACCTGCTTATACTCAACGGTATCTGCCTTGATACGGTCTGGCACTACATTGTCGATATTCTTGATAAAGATAACGTCTGCATCGATATCATTCAGGTTCTGTATCAAAGCACCATGTCCACCCGGACGGAAGAGCATCGACCCATCCTCATTGCGGAACAATGTATTGTCGGGATTGGCAGCCACGGTATCGGTACTTGGTTTCTGCTCAGAGAAAGAGATATTGTAGTTAATATCATACTTCTTTGCAAAGCCATCCACCTTCTCTTTTACCTTATTCTCAAAGAACTCGATATGCTCATGAGATACGGTGAAATGTACGTTAGCCTCGCCATTGCTGGCTGCATAGAGAGCACCCTCTACGAGATGCTCCTCCATCGGTGTGCGTGATCCGTCTTCATAACGATGGAACAACAGCATGCCCTTGGGCAACTGACCGTAGTTCAGTCCTTCTTTCTTCAACATATTGGCCACCACAGCCTTGTAGTTATTCTCACCAATCAGCGTCTTGATGTCTTTGCCACAATTCTCCACACACTTGGCATTGAGCGCATCGTAGAAAGCAAACTTCTCTATGTTGTCGAAATACTGCTTCTCAAAAGGTGTCGTCGGCACATCATAAGGAGCATCAAGGAATGCGAACATATCCTTAAACATACGACTGGCTGCTCCTGAGGCGGGAACGAACTTCACAATCTTATGGCCTTCCTTCTTGTAAGTATTCCAATCGTTAACATAAGATTTGCGAGCATCCTCATCCAAACGGATAATACCCTGCCCTATACCGGCAGCGGCTTCAATCTTCAGAAAGGGAAAACCAGTCTTAAATTCTTCAAGCTGGATTTTGATCTGTTCTTCTGTGATACCCTTCTGGGCTATTTGTTTAAGATCTTGCTGTGATAACATAAATGGTAAATTTTAATGATTTTCGAAAATTCTCCCCAAATATAGGTAGTTTTTCTGAAATATAAAAATGATTAGCTGAAAAAATTGTATCTTTGCACTCAAATTAGCAATATATCCGCAGAGCGATGGAAAACGAAATGGTTTTTACAGAATCAGAAATCACACAGATATGGGATCTGTTTGAACAACTGTCACAACTCTTGACTCCTCATCTCAAGGAAGGTGATGAGCAGAAGTTGCGTGCTCATATCAAGATGTCGCTCGAGAGTGGTATTATTCCCCGTGATGTCTTTGGCCTGAATCCGATACTGACGAGTCTGCAGACCGCTTTCATCGCTATCGAGGAAGAAGGATTGAAACGTGATGGTGTATGTGCCATCCTATTATACTCAAGTGTATTCCATGGCCTGAAAACCCTTGAGCAGATCAAAAAGGATTATGGACAATCAGTATGCACGATCCTTCATGGTTTGGTACGTATTCAGGAGTTATACACTAAGAATCCTGTCATAGAGAGTGAGAATTTCAGGAATCTGTTACTCTCTTTTGCCGAGGACATGCGTGTGATCCTCATCATGATTGCCAATCGAGTAAACCTGATGCGGCAGATCAGGGATACCGAACAGGAAGAGGCAAAGATACAGGTGAGTCAGGAGGCCAATTACCTCTATGCACCTCTTGCCCACAAACTGGGTTTGTATAAGTTGAAGAGTGAGTTGGAGGATCTCTCCTTGAAATATCTGGAGCACGATGCTTACTATATGATCAAGGAAAAGCTGAATGCTACCAAAAAGAGTCGTGATGCCTATATAGAGAAGTTTATCGGCCCTATCGATGAGAAGCTGAAAGAGGCCGGTTTGCATTTCCACATGAAAGGTCGTACGAAGAGCATCCACAGCATCTGGCAGAAGATGAAGAAACAGAAATGTGGGTTCGAAGGAATCTACGATCTCTTTGCCATCCGTATCATCCTCGACTCCGATGAGAGCATGCGGCAAGCCGACTTGAAAAAGCTCCGGATGAAAGAGCATGCCCAATGCTGGCAGGTTTTTGCCATTATCACCAATATGTACCAAGGCAATCCTAAGCGATTACGCGACTGGCTCACCGTCCCCAAATCGAATGGATATGAGAGTCTGCATATAACCGTCCTTGGTCCGGAAAACAAATGGGTTGAGGTGCAGATCCGTACCGAGCGTATGGATGAAGTGGCAGAACGCGGATTGGCTGCCCACTGGCGTTATAAAGGTGTAAAGAGCGGAGAAGGAGGCATGGATGAGTGGCTCAGCAGTATCCGTTCTGCCTTGGAGGCCGGTGATGGCAATGCGGTGATGGATGAGTTTAAGATGGATCTGTATGAGGATGAAGTATATGTCTTCACCCCTAAGGGCGATCTCATCAAATTCCCCAAGGGTGCCACCGTCCTCGACTTCGCCTATCATATCCATTCCAAGGTAGGTAATGCCTGCACAGGTGCCCGCATCAACAATAAGATCGTTACGTTCCGTCATCAGTTGCAGAGTGGTGATCAGGTGGAGATCCTCACCTCTTCTACACAGAAGCCCCGACAGGAATGGCTGAGGATTGTTAAGACCAGTCGTGCAAAAGCAAAGATCCGTCAGGCGCTCAAGGAGACACAGGTTAAGGACGCACTCTTTGCCAAGGAGATGCTTGAGCGACGGTTGAAGAACCGTAAGACGGAACTGGAGGAAACGGTGATGAACCATCTCATTAAGAAGATGGGCTTTAAGGAGACACGTGATTTCTATAAGCAGTTAGCCGACGGCACCCTTGATGCCAGTGAAGTCATCGACAGATATATTGACTTGCAGCAGCAAGAGAAAGGTGGTGTCACGGCTACCAGTACTCCTACTCAGAAAGCAGAGGATTTTGTCTATGAGAATCCTATTGAGGAGATAGCCGCTCAGAATGATGATGTACTGATTATTGACAAAAACCTTACTGGGGTTGATTTCCAGTTGGCTAAATGTTGCCATCCTATCTATGGTGACAGGGTCTTCGGCTTCACCACCATCAATGGCGGTATTAAGATTCACCGTTACGACTGTCCAAATGCTCCGGAACTTCGTCGGCGCTATGGTTACCGTATCGTAAAAGCGCAATGGAGTGGGAAAGGTAATTCACAGTATTCCACCACCTTACATATCATTGGCAACGATGATATCGGTATTGTCAACAATATTACCAGCATCATCTCAAAGGAGGAGAAAATCATGATGCGGTCGATCAATATCGACAGTCATGACGGACTCTTCTCTGGTAATCTGATTATCAACGTGGAAGATACGTCGCGACTGCAATCGCTGATCAAGAAACTACGTACGGTAAAAGGTGTCAAGCAGGTTACCCGTATATAACCTTTTTTTGATAACCTTTCCAGATAGTGATCCATCAGGCGGATGCCTTTCTCGGTGGCTACACCACGCAGGAAAACGATGACGTAATTACGGAAAATCTCTTCCAGCGTATACTGCTCGTAATACCGTTGGTTCATCACAGACATCAACGACTCGTTGGAGATCCTGAAGACCATATTGTAGTCGATATATGGTAGAAAATACCCATGTTCTACCCCACTCTTCATAAATTCCATCGTCTTATCCCACTGTCGCTCGCGCTTATCAACCAAGTAATTGACGACATCCTCATATTTGTTCATGTCAACGAAGAAGATGGGATTTATCTGGGATAGGTCCTGGAGGTTCAGTCGAATAGCCTCTGCCACGATCTCCATCTCGTTATCTGCTTTACGGGCGAATTCAAGGAAAGCACGTTCACGCTCCTCCTTATCATGCTTTACACCCTCGTAGACCAACTGCTCCTTGTTCTCGTAAATCTCGTAGAGTGTTCGCTTGGATATCCCCAAGGCAGCAGCGATATCATCCATCTTGACATCCTTGATGCCACGACGCTTAAACAATTGTATTGATATCTGGAGGATCTTCACTCGCAGTTCCTGTCGATAGACATTACATTCCTTATTGTTCTTCACGATCAACTCTTTTGAGATTACATACTGTTTTTACACCTGCTCCATATAAGTAACACGAATCACCTCTTTTGTGGCAGGAGTCACCTTAAAGCGATCATCAGGACGCTCATTGACAAGCCACATAATATGGTTGTCATGATCCGTAAGCACACACTGACGACTCTTTTCAAAAAGAGAGAATTTCCTATTCGTCATATAGTCACTCACCAGTTGAGAGCCTTTCATGCCGAAAGGACGGAAACGGTCGCCGGTCTGTACTTTCCGTAATATCAACGGGAAATGTACTGCAGACGCATCCATATTGACACACCGGCGCTCCTTGCTAATCAGGAAATGACCATCTACCAACAAACGCTCAACCTTTACTCTCTGTCCGTCACCAATAACATAGGTTCCTTCCTCGGGAATACGGAAGGTGGTCTGTTGCACCTCCTTAACAATCGGTTCCACGATAAGTTGATTCCGATCTACCAACAGCTGATGAGTATTACTGTGGAAGACGGCTCCGCTGTCGGTAGTGATGTTTCGGTAGATGTCCTCCACCTGTGCCGAGTTGAAATGATAATTACGAAGTATATAAAATAAGGTGTATTCAGGAGATACCTGTTCTTGCAAACGACTGACGGGTATCACACAACCCTTTTTATCGATATGCTCACCTCCTAATACTTCTTTTACAGAGAATGTCATGGCTGACTCAAACACCTTGAAGGCTTCACTGATGCGAACAGCTGTTTTGGAGATGCTCTCCCCTACCGACGGATTAATGCGTTGCATCGTCGGCAGCACCTCCAACCGTATCTTATTCCTGACGACGTTGGCAACCAGATTACTGCTGTCGGTGACAAATGCTTCACGAAGGGCATGGAGGTATTCCTCTATCTCACTACGCGAGATGCAGAGCAACGGACGGATAATATCACCATTCAAAGGGGCTATACCTCTCAGTCCCTGCAATCCTGTTCCCCTGATAAGATTCATCAGAAGTGTTTCTACCGAGTCGTCACGATGATGCCCGACGCAGATACCGTCAGCATGGATATCTTTCATCAACTGAGCGAAATAACCATATCGCAGATCGCGGGCTGCCATCTCCACACTGATATGATGCAAAGCAGCATATTGACGGGTTTCGAAATGCACTCTATGCAGAGGAACTTGCTTTCGTTCACAGAGTGACACACAGAACTGTTCGTCTCTTTCGGCTTCTCCACGTCGCAGGTTGAAGTTACAATGAACAGCTTCAACATGATAACCTAACCTACTGAGTATCAATATTAAAGAGACACTATCCGCACCTCCACTTAAAGCCACGAGATAACGCTTGTCTGGGTGCATCAGTCCGTGTCTCTCAACGAAATCCCTGACACGCTCCTCTATCTTCTTTATGATCTTCGCATCCTCCATAAAACAAATAAAAGAACCCTTATCTACTCCACGTACAACACCAATCCCTTCAGGTACTCTCCTTCAGGATGATAGATATTAATAGGATGATCAGCAGGCTGATGCAACTGATGCAGGATACGCACCTTCCTACCGGCCATGGCGGCAGCTGTAAAGACAGCATTACGGAAGTTATCCTTAGTCACCACCTGAGAACAACTGAAGGTGAATAGGATACCACCCTTCTGTATCTTCTCCAGAGCCTTCATATTCAATCGCGTATAACCCTTGAGAGCATTATGCAGCGCACCACGGTGCTTAGCGAATGCCGGTGGGTCCAAGATAATCAGATCGTAGCTACTTCCTGCCTTATCCAAGAACTTAAACGCATCGTCACAGAATGCCTGATGACGCTCATCACCTGGGAAGTTCAACTCCACATTGGTATTGGTCAGTTCGATGGCCTTGGCACTGCTATCAACGGAATGAACCAATTTGGCACCGCCTCTCATCGCGTAGAAAGAGAAGCCTCCCGTGTAACAGAACATATTAAGAACCTTCTTTCCTTGAGCATATTGCTCCAATAACCGACGGTTCTCACGCTGGTCTACGAAGAATCCTGTCTTCTGCCCCTTCAACCAGTCAACATGAAAGGTCAGTCCGTTCTCCATCGCGGTATTATCACTGCTGCCACCGATGATAAACCCGTCCTCTTGTCCTAAATCTGCCTTATAGGGTAAGGTGGTCTCACTTTTATAGTATACATGCTCTATACGATGGTCCATAACCTCCATCAATTGTTGGGCAATGGTCATTCGCGCTACATGCATACCCACGCTATGTGCCTGCATCACAGCCGTCTTACCATAGCAATCGATCACCAATCCCGGCAGGTTGTCACCCTCACCGTGCACCAGTCGATAGGTATTGTTGGAGGCATTGTCAGCGATGCCGATACGTTGCCGCATCTGGAAGGCCGACAACAAACGGTCATGCCAGAAACGATCGTCGATCTCTACGTCACGAAACGAGAGCACTCTCACCGCAATAGATCCTATCTGAAAATGCCCCACGGCAATAAAGGTATTGTTGGCCGTTAACACCTGTACTACTTCTCCTTCTGTAATGCCAGGATCAGCATGATGGATGGCCCCAGAGAACACCCACGGGTGGAATCGCTTCAGACTCTCCTCCTTACCTTTCTTGAGATATATTTTCTTGTATGTCATAATTCACGATTTTCAGTTCATAATCCTTCGTCTCCAACAGTCGCTGCAACTCCTTATATAACCGTATGCATGCCCAGGCATCGGTGGCGGCATAGAGTTTCTGCTGGTCGGTCAGCACATCATTCTCCCAGTTGCTCAGTTGCTCACGCTTCTTGATCCTCATCCTGAACAGGTTAGCATAGAGTTTCTGTAGACTCAGATCTTCCACCCCAACCTTTCCTACTAAATTCTGTATATCGATGAAAAGACCAGGATTGAAATTCCCCCTGCGCTTCAGTGAGAGGATATCGTCATGCCATGACAATCCCACTTTTGGAACGGTGGTATCCTCAAGCAGACGGATGATGGCCTTACACATACCGATAAGGTTCAACCGGAAAAGGAAACAGTGCGTCTCCGTGGCCACCTGCAACAGCGCTACCTTATGGGTGACACCCTTGCGAAACGAGGGACGTGTCTCCGTATCAACGCCCAACAGGGGTTGCGACAGCAGGTAATCCACTGCACGCTCTGCCTCACCGGGTGTGATAATCACGACGATACGGCCATCGAAGGCAGCTATTGGCAAACTGCTGATCCTCGACTTATCATATTTACTATAAATGATTTTTCCCATTTTCATCTAACAATTTGCAAAATTAGAAAAAAAAAAGCAATTAATTGCCCTTTTCTAATAAAATACAATTACTTTTGCAGATAAATAGCAATATATACAATGGTAAAAAAGAAACAGAAACAGAAAAGCACTTCCTTCAAAGAAGCGCTTGGCGTAAAAAATATATTCGAAAACGACTTGTTCAATTTCCTTTTCGGCGTGATTCTCTTCATCATTGCCGTCTATCTGGTGATTGCCTTTATCTCTTACCTCACCACCGGACAAGCCGATCAGAGTCTGGTGCTTGATCTGCGACCCGATGAGTGGCTCAACAGTAAGAAAGAGTTTCAAAACTCATGCGGATCATTAGGTGCCCTACTCTCCCATTTCTTTATTGCCCGTTGTTTCGGATGGGCAGCGTTTATCATCCCCTTGCTCGTTGGTTTGTTGGGTGTAAAACTGATGCGTGCCTTCCAGCATTTCAACCTCTGGAAATGGTTCCTCAGTCTGGCTATCATCATGATTTGGTGCTCTGTAGTATTTGCAAAGTTCCTTACTCCCCTTACGGGCGATCAGGTATACAATCCTGGTGGCGACCACGGACAGTTCATCAGTCAGTGGTTGGAGAATGTGATTGGAGCGCCAGGACTTAGTGCCGTACTTCTCTTAGTAGCTATCCTTTTCCTTACCTATATCAGTTCTGAGACCATCACGGTGATACGCAACCTGCTGAATCCTTCACGCTATCTGAAGAAGGTGAAGTTCGTCATTACCAATAATGAGAAGAAATCTGCTGCCAACGAACAGGAAGAGAGCGATGGACCGCTTATCACCGTGGCCGGTGACGAGGAGGAAGAAGAGCCCAATATCATTGATCTCACTCCCGATGAGGTGAAGAGCAAGCAAGAGAAAGAGGTGATAGTCGAAGACGTGGAGCCTCTTACTGTCAGCGATACCCCTGAGGAAATCAAAGATGATATCATTCCTCTTGACGTACAGGCTGGCAAAGAGGAGGAGAAAGCCGATGCCAAACGGGTAAATCCAGAAGTGGATCTGAGTACCCCCATCAACCCGAAGGAGCCGTGGACAAAATATAAGTATCCCACCCTCGATCTCCTCGGAGGTAATAAGAACGAGCGTCTGGTCGTGGATAATGCTGAGCAGCAAGCCAATGCCAACCGTATCATCGAGGTGCTGCGTAACTTCGGTGTGGAGATCAAGTCTATCCATGCCACCGTGGGTCCTACCGTCACGCTCTATGAGATAACACCGGCAGAGGGTGTGCGTATCTCCAAGATCCGTAACCTCGAGGATGATATCGCCCTGAGTCTTTCTGCTCTCGGCATACGTATCATCGCTCCGATACCCGGCAAGGGAACCATCGGTATAGAGGTGCCAAACACCAACCCACAGATCGTCTCCATGAGAAGTATCCTCGATACGGTGAAATTCAAGAATAGCACGATGGAGCTGCCCCTAGCCTTAGGAAAGACCATTACCAATGAGGCATTCATGGTAGACTTGGCAAAGATGCCGCACCTGCTCGTGGCTGGTGCCACCGGACAAGGTAAGTCTGTCGGCCTCAATGCGATCATCACCTCACTGCTGTATAAGAAACACCCCAACGAGCTGAAGCTCGTGCTCATCGACCCGAAGAAGGTGGAGTTCAGTGTCTATACGCCTATCGTGAACCATTTCATGGCGCAGATACCCGACGATACCGGTAATGAGGAGGCAATCATTACTGATGTTACCAAGGTGATCCGAACCCTCAACTCACTCTGCAAACTGATGGATCACCGCTACGACCTGCTGAAAATGGCCGGAGTACGTAACATCAAGGAATACAACAAGAAATACGTTGAGCATAAGTTAAGATACACCGACGGACATGAATACATGCCATATATCGTGGTGATCATCGATGAGTTTGGTGACCTGATCATGACCGCAGGAAAAGAGATCGAGCAACCTATTGCACGTATCGCTCAGCTGGCACGTGCCGTGGGTATACACATGGTCATCGCCACACAGCGACCTACGACCAAGATCATCACAGGTAATATCAAGGCTAACTTCCCAGGACGTATCGCCTTCCGTGTGGGTGCCCGCATCGACTCTATGACCATCCTCGACCAGACAGGTGCCAACCAGCTTATCGGTCGTGGTGATATGCTCTATTGCAATGGTGGAGAACCCATCCGTGTACAGTGTGCCTTTATCGATACACCAGAGATTGAGCGCATCAACGAATATATTGAGCATCAGCCCGGTCCGCTGGAACCATTCGAACTGCCTGAGCCTCCTTCAGAAGAAAACGGCAATGGTGGCGGAGGAAACGTCGATATTTCAAATCTCGATCCGATGTTCGACGAGGCTGCTCAGATTATCGTCACCTCACAGGTGGGATCAACAAGTATGATACAAAGAAAACTGTCCATCGGCTACAACAGGGCCGGTCGACTGATGGATCAGCTCGAGAAGGCTGGTATCGTGGGAGAGGCTCAGGGAAGCAAACCGCGTGACGTGCTCATCGCAGATATCGCTTCATTGGAGAGCAAGCTGCGACAGTTGCATTCTCTTTAAACCTCCGTGAAGGAAATGTGTCATATAATAAAAAAGGAAAAGATGAAAAAGATATATTTAATCAGTCTGTTGATGCTCACCTGTATCACACTGGGAGCACAAAATAACAGTCAGGCAAAACAGATTCTCGACAAGGCTGCCGCCGTGGTAGGTTACAAGGGTGGCGCCACGGCATCATTCACCATGAGTGGAAAGTACGGTGAGGCCTCCGGCACGATATCCATCAAAGGGAATAAGTTCATGGCTCAAACCCCACAGCTCATCATCTGGTATGACGGCAAGACACAGTGGGCGTATAACAGACAAGCCGACGAGGTGAATGTCAGTGAGCCTACGGCTGAGCAACAGCAGTCGCTCAACCCCTATGCCTTCATCAATCTCTACAAGAACGGATTTAATATGAGCAGTCAGAAGATTGCCACCAACTACCGTGTCCATCTGAAGGCCCAGAATCAAAAGCGGGAGATCAAGGAGATGTATATCACCATCAACCGTAACTATCAGCCTACAGAGATCAAGATACGCAACGCTAAGGGATGGAGCACCATCAAAGTGAAGAATTTCCAGAAGAAAAACCTCGGCAACGATACCTTCCGCTTCAATGCGAAGAAATATCCGCAGGCTGAGGTGATCGACCTACGATAGTATAGCCCATGAAGAGACTTGAGATTTACAAGACACTGCGTAAGCACGTCAAACTGGCAGAGAAGAGAAGTGTAGCCTACGAGCAAAACAAGACAGCCAAGTACGTTATCTACTTCTTCTCGGCCTTTATGCTGATATACCTGATTTTCATCGCTATCATGATGTCATTGATAGCCAACGAACAGTCGTTCAGCACCAGGGCAGAGTTCTTCTTCGGACTCCTGCCTTTCATCATGACAGCCGACTTCCTGATACGTTTCTTAGCGCAGCAGACACCCGCACAGTTGGTGAAGCCCTACCTCTTGCTCAACCTCCCGCGCTATGCCTGCGTAGAGAGCTTTATCCTCTCGGCCATGATGAACACCAACAACCTGCTATGGCTCTTCATCACCGTGCCTTATGTCATCATGTCTGTGCTCTTCTCCTATGGATTCTGGTCGTGCATCGGCTTTGTGATAGGCTTCCAACTGTTGGTAATCATCAACAGTCAGAACTATATGCTGTGGCGCACCCTGATCCTGCGCAATATCTTGTGGTGGATAGCCCCCATACTGATCTATGGCTCGATGTTCCTTCCCTGGATCATCACGGGTGATTTCGATAAGATGTTCAATATCTACGCCCCACTGGGTGAGGCGTTTGCACAGGGAAATATCCTGGCATTCATCGGAGCGCTCCTGCTGCTCTATATCTTCTTCCTCATCAACAGGAAGGTACAGTATCACTATACCATGATGGATACCACCATGGCAAAAGATACCGCCATGAAGAATGTCACGGAGATTCACCAGCTCGACCGTTTCGGCATCATTGGCGAATATATCAAACTGGAGGTGAAGAGCATCATGCGCAATAAGAACATCCGCAACTCGTTTATCTTCTCTGTCATCTTCACCGTGATACTGAGTCTGATCATCGCCTTCACAGATCTTTACAGCGACTCGTTCTCCAATAAGTTCTGGATCGTTTATGTCTTTATCCTTATGGGAGCCCGGTCATTGTGCAGCGGACTGGGTGCTGAGGGTAACTATATCGATTTGCTGATGACCCACAAGGAGAATATCCTGCAACTGCTCCATGCCAAGTATTTCTTCTACTCGGCCATGAATATCCTGCCTTTCATCATCATGATTCCTACTATTATCATGGGCAAGTATTCGTTGTTAGCCGTGGTAGCCATGCTTTGCTTCAGCATTGGCCCCGTTTACTGCATCTTCATGCAGATGGCCGTTTGGAACAAACAGACGACACCACTTAACTCAAAGATGGTAAGCAAGGGTAATGTAGAGAGCAACTGGTTTGCCGTGGGTGCCGAGATGGGTGCGATGTTCGGACCAGTCATCCTCCTCTTCGTCTTCGGCAGTTTCATGAGTGAGACGATGACCTACCTGATCATGCTCCTCATCGGCATAGCCTTTATCGCAGGCCGTAAACTGTGGATGCGTAATATCTACCGACGCCTCATGACCCGCCGCTATGAGAATATGGAGAGTTTCCGAGCCACACGACCATAATCTTGTAGAGTGTAGGATATAGGGTGTAGAATTTAGGGTAAAAAGAATGAGGACATTTTTTTTAACTTTCATGATCTGTATGACGCTGACCCTATGGGCAGACAACGGTCAGGAAGTAACTATTAACGGTCAGAGGATAGAGAAGACCATCATACAACTGACGTTCAGCGGTGATAATATCATCATGCGCTTTGAGGACAACACCACACAAAGCGCCGACATGGCCGACGTCAGCATCATACTGAACAGCACTACCGATATCCGTGAGTTGCAGGCTTTCATCGTGAGTCAACCACTCGATGGAAAACTCGAGATCAGGGGTGTCGCAGCCGGTCATACCATTTGTCTGTATGATACCACTGGCAAGAAATTAGTTCAAACCATGGCAAAAACCGATATCACCACCATCGATATCACATCATTCAAGAGAGGTATCTATCTCATGAAGACCGGAAAGCAAATTATCAAATTCATCAAACGATCATAAAATGAAGAAGAAGATCATAACCATCATGCTCTTTGCCACATTCATTGGATACGCGCAAAACAAAATGAATATTACTCTCAAGGGAGGGGCAGTCAACAGTTATAGCACATCGGATCTCAAACAAGTGGACATCGACGGTAGTAAGATCACAGTGGTGCCCTCCAATGGTAATAACACGACATATGATGGTAATGTCAGCGCTATCTCTTTCATCAAGAATCAATCCAACCGTGTGACAATCAACGAGGCAGGTGGCTGGCTGGAGACAGCCTACGTGAAATGGGCACCCTTTGCAGGAGCTTCCAACTATCATGTATATATAAAAGGTGAGAACGACAGCGACTATCGTCAGCTCGACTATCAACTTGTCCGTAACTACGGCAGTTATGGCAGGGCCGACATGCCAGGACTCAAGGAAGGTACTTATCAGATGAAGGTCGTGCCTGTTATCAACGGAACGGAGAAGGAAGAGGCAGCTGCCATTACCTCCGACCTGAAGGTAAAGGCACACGACCACGGTGGTTTTGCACACTTCAACTACACCAACGGCATCGGAGCCTATAACGACGACGGCACCCTGAAGAGCAATGCGAAAGTGTTCTACGTCACTGCCAACACCGCCAAGACCATCACCACCACCGTCAAGACAGGCAGTAAAGAGACCAATATCACCACCTGTACAGGATTGCAACATATTATCAGCGCCTACGAAAAAGGGCGCGACAGCACTCCACTATGCTTCCGCATCATCGGTAAGGTATCTAAGGATGACCTCGACTCCATCGGTAGTTCGGCGGAAGGACTACAGATAAAAGGAAAGGTATCGGTTCCTATGAACATCACTATCGAGGGAATCGGTGACGATGCCACCCTGCACGGCTTCGGTATCCTCATACGTAATGCCGAAAGCGTGGAGATACGCAACCTCGGTATGATGTGGTTCATGGACGACGGCATCTCACTGGACACCAAGAACAGCCATTGTTGGATACATCACATCGATATCTTCTATGGACAGAAAGGTTCTGATAAGGATCAGGCTAAGGGTGACGGCTCTATCGACGTGAAGTCAAACTCACAATACTGCACCTTCTCTTACAACCACTTCTGGGACAGTGGCAAGTCTTCCCTCTGCGGTATGAAGAGCGAGAGCGGACCTAACTGGATTACCTACCACCACAACTGGTTCGACCACTCCGACTCACGCCATCCTCGCATCCGTACGATGAGCGTTCATGTTTACAATAACTACTTTGATGGTAACCCTTAATTCCGCAGCACTTTAGTTTAACTATTTTTATAAGTTCCTGAGCAACAAAAAGTTGCCCAGGATTTTGCCATGTCAGATTTTTCACTTACCTTAGTGCTGCAAATCAAGACAAGCAAAAA